>Ga0115006_10001504_pt1 | contig 14581 bp, 16 predicted proteins | sample ArcOceMetagenome_3_FD_88943 | JGI IMG/M metagenome (GOLD analysis project Ga0115006, IMG submission 88943) | Marine eukaryotic phytoplankton communities from Arctic Ocean - Arctic Ocean- Svalbard ARC20M Metagenome | ecosystem: Environmental > Aquatic > Marine > Oceanic | place: Arctic Ocean...
TCCTCCATTTCCTTGCCGGTCTCCAAGCTCCCTGCGATACTCGCCCTCCTCATTCCCCTCCCTTCCAAATCAAGGTCTATCCACTCCCCCTCCACCCACCCCGTGTCCGTACCAATAGCGATCTCCATCTCATTCTTGACGCTCACAGCGATGCCCCTGCCATTCGTATAGCACTCGACAGCCGACCCCCTTCCAACAGTGTGGTAATCCATGTCGTTGCGCAGGCTCATTTCCCCAGAGTACGTGTGGGGCATAGGTGTGCGGAGGCCGACCTTTATCTCCATGTCGTTCCTGATGATTATTCTCGGCTTCAGGTAGACGTCGAGTCCGTAAACGCCGCTCTGCAAGGTGACCCTCTTCATCTCAACGTTGACAACCATTGCGTCCCCAGACCTTTCCTGCCCGTCCCCTTCAAGCCTGCAAAGTACAGGGACCTCGACGTCCTCCATCATGGTTATGCTCCGAGCATTGGGGATGACCACTAGTCCCGAAAGTCCCGTTCCCTTCCCCCTTGGTTTTACAATGAGAGCTATACCTCCACTTGTTCGCCCCTGAGCCCCACCTCCAGCTTCCAAACTGCCCAAGAACACCCTATCGATTCCGATAGCCCCAGAAGGTCCCAAAAATCCGCTCTCATCATCTCCGCTCTCGTTATTAACACCCAAGTTGAACCCCATCCACCTGCACAAGTTCCTGACAACAACAAGGTTCCTAACGATGACCGTGGTGACGGCGCCCGTCGAACCCATCGCCTTCTCCACGGATACAATCACCGTACCATCGAAATCTTGAAACAGGTGTCTCTTTTCAACGTCGACGTTGTCGATCGTCAGAACCCCACCCATTTTCATGCCCACCTCAAGCCCCCTATGGTCCACTACATCCGTTCCATACAACCTCCTGACGCCCAATCCTTTCCCTCTCCGCTGTTCATAGCTGAACCGTTTGCTCTCTCCCGCTTCCACCTCGAAGCGCACCGTTGTTCCGCCCCCCGCCTCGGTTTTTTTGCCGACATTGATTGCAGCCTCAGTCTCGTTCCTTACCTCATAGGCCTTGACTTCTTCAACTTCACCCGCATCCAATAGTTTTTTCCACCCCTCTATGGCCCCGCTGACATTTCTAAGCAGCAAATCATCCACGGCGCATCTAATTGGACCAGCATCGAGCCCAATCTTGGTGATCATCTTTCCCACCTCCCTATCTTCACCACCGTCCTTACCGACGCCGATCTTTTCCTGATTTTCCTGCCTGTTAGCGGTCATGGTTAGCCTCCAAGGATTCACAAGCAAGTTTCTCCACTCTCCCTCTCCCCATCCCTCCCCTCTAACCTCTCCGTCGATGTGCACGACACCGGTCCATCCCTCGTCCCCCTCCACTAGCTTGCAGACATCCCCCCCAACCATTATCTGCCCTAATTGAGCTTTGAAGACCGGCGTCGGCACCGAAACGTCGTCAATAAAGGTTACGGAAACATTCGGAATTGTTGCATTGAAATCGATTGCAACCTTCCCAGGCCCCTCTAACCTCTTTTGTTCCGCCTTTAGCTGCTCTAATCTTCCTAATTCCGCTAAGCTCGTCTGGGAAGTGGTCCGAGAATTATTGGAAGACGTACGCGACTCACTATTCGAGCTGTCAAGGCTTTGGTTGTCATCGTCTACCATTGTTTCCGTCATTTCCCTTTCAAGTTCCTTCACCAGACGTTCCAGTTCTCCAATTTCCCCCTCCCTCCAAGCGTCATCCTTCTCCTCCCCAATTTGCCCAACTAACTCCAAAACACCTCCAATCACCATCAGATCCCTCATGCTAATCTTGACATCCATTCCGATATCACTGCAGAAGTTCATCTTCGTTTCGTCCCTGCTCAATTTGCCTCCACCACCCTCGACTTTTTTGTGTTGGTGTTGCAGCTCGAAGCCAACAGGCTCGATGATCTGGATCTTTCCTTGGTCCTCTGTGTTCAATTTGATAACCTCCAACTTTTGAGCCGTCACGTGTGCAGAGTTTACGCTATAGCTCCTCCTTAAGTCGTCTCCGGCCACTTTAGCTTTCAACCCCGTCTCCATTGTGTACGCGAGTTTAAAGTCACCGCCGACCTCGAGCAGGTTTGTCAGATGTTTGCTTTCACTCCCCTTCTGAAGGAGCTCCAACCTGCAGCCGCTACTGATGAAAGTAATTTTCTGGTTCGACAGAGTAGTCTTACGACCGTCGAGGAAACCCCCATCAAACTCCCCATCAAACTTCAATCTATCGTCCTCCCTCCTCTCCGTCTTTGCCCAATCACTTACAGCATTGATAAATCCGGGCAGGACCTTGATCCTTGGGCCATTAACCTTGACGTCGATATCAGACCTGCCGTTTTTTCCATATGATACGTGTGTCAGATTGAAAAGGCTCTCCCCGGAAGCTGCCTCAAGGTCCCTAGTGAAGATTTTCCGTGTCTCTCCTTCACTATCGGTAATATCATAGACATCGAGTCCAGCGAGGGTAACATTGGATGTAAACGTTGACTTTCTCGAATCTTTTACAGCAGAAATTCCGGTCTTGCTGGCGGTGGCTTTGCAAATACCTCCACCGGAGTCATTGAGGAGTTTGACTGAAAGGGAACCAAGCTGCACATCAACACTGAGGTCCATGATATTATCCTCGTCGATCTCTGTTCCCGCGTGAGATTTTTTCGTAGCCTGCTGTTGATCGGTGGAGAAAACGGTTATGGTCGACCTCAAAGCAGTATCTGCATTGTTCAAGTTCCAGTCCAAAGTGCTGCGACGAGTGAAGCAAGGGCAACAAGCGAAAAGACAAGCGATCGAGTTAGACGGGTTTGAGCAATATACATGGGGCCTGTCGATTTGATTCACGCCTCATCTCGCCTCACCTCATTAAACACTGATAGCACTCGTGTGTCAGGAGAAGCTCTATATCTCTAATTCCAATCTTGACTACCGTCACTCGCTCTATCGCCATCGAAGGGGGAAGGGCGACGTCTATTGAAATAGAAATCCTCTCCTTGCACATGTTCTCAAACGCGTTGTTAACGAGCATTACTTTCCCAAGGAGCCCCTTGGTCTTTCCTCCGGTGCTATCCGGGAGGTTGTGATGAAGAATATGCAACCCCTCAAGATGGAGTTCCATCTTTTCGGTCGAGGAGGGAGACATCGGCAAAAGGAGCCTTACAGTGTTGCTGCGGATCTTGAACAAGCTCTCCCCAGTCTCTTCAGCATTGATATCCTCCTGTACTGTCTCTTCGGCATCATCTGGGGGAAACAGGACCCCAAGGACCCCTTCCTGCAAATAATCGACGAGCGCAAGGATCTGAGCCTGCAGATAGACGACCGAAATCTCGCCCACTTCAATCGTGCAGAAGGTGCTGCACTGGACGAACGTCTCAAAGTCAGTATCACCCAGCACGGCGAGGTCCGATTCATCGATAAGCATGTCCCCAACTCCGCCGTAAACGCGCCTTTTCCAGTTCTTCTTCCCCTTATAGAAGCCAACCTTAAGTAGACATGAGTCCTTGTCATGGCCGGAGCTGCGAGAGGCGAAACGACAAACAAGGGGATTAGGGACGAAACCGATTGGAGCTCCTAACCGCTCCTTGCCCTGCCTTACCTCATCCCAAAGATATTTCTCCATCCTTCGTGGACTCTATGGTTCTCAGCATCTGTGAAGATTTCGAAGTCCCTCAGTTTCGCATTAACAGCCAATTCATCGTCACCCTCCATAGTCATATCTACGCCCAAGGAGGACATCTTCATCCCGAACAATATCTCATCGTCCAGAACGCTATTAAGGTACAAAGCGACACTCCTTAGCTCCGCCTGAATCTTTACCACGGTCTTGGAAGTTTTCTCCTTCTCAGGAGATGCCACGGCAGCACCCACAAACCCCGTTCCCAACATTACGCCCGCTCCTAAAATGCTCCCCTTTCTCGTCATGCTCGGGCTCTTTGTCCGTGTTATGATTTCCTGCCCTTCATCTTTGGTCTTTAGCTTCTCAAGGCACTCAAAAACCTTCTTGATCCTCTCGGCGTTGTAATTTACCTCGAGGGTCTCGAACCTAGCAATGATTCTTGTCTCATCACGCTCGTCGTCCCTAACAATTTTAATGTTGGCGAGTTTGTCGTGAGTCATGCCACCATTGCGGACAAGGGCGTACTTGACCTTTTCCTCCGTCCAAGAAATTTTGACGCCTCCCATAGCCCCTTCAATGGTCATTCCCGCCCCTCCGATTCTAAGTCTAGACGACAGTCCTTTCAGCGACATTGAAATTGTTCTACCCTCAGCAGGAGTCAGAGACAGAGTTATTGTGGGTAAACGGAAGACACCGACCAAAACAATCTCGTTCCGCCGCTTCATCGTGACTCCCAAAGCCCTTTCTGCCCTCAAGTGCCTGTCCTTGATGCCCCCTCGCATGGAGGATACCATGGAAGAGGCCAAAGAAACGTTATCAGAGTCAGGTTCAGGGGGAGAGGACGACAGAAAGAAAGTCTTGTCCCAGTCATCCCAGATGCTCATCACAACCTTCCATCCATCCATGTCAACACCTGCATTTAATCCTTCAATAAGACCCGCGCACGCAACGACACCTGCGATGAGCGAAGCAAATCGCGAAAAGGGTTGGGACGATGGGCGAGGCGAGGAGCGAAGCGACGAGTGGAAGGTTGTTGGTTGTGTAGGAGGGTGGTTTGGTGCTTTTGCTGTCGCTTCGCTTCAGCCTTCGCTCATCGCTTCGCTCCTCGTCCAATCTTACCTTTGCTGGAGGTCTTCTTTTCGACACCGAGGTTTATGAGGGACGTGGCGGGGGAGAGAAGGGCCCTAGTTTCTCTACCTGAATCTAGGAGGATCGAAAATCCCGTCAATTTCAGCACGAAACCTTCCCACTGGTCCGAAGCTACCTCCTCTCTGTTCATAATGTCTCCAACTTCCTTGGCTCCATCCCGAATGTCCGCGTCCTTGTTAGTTAAGTTTAATTTTCCCATGTCTAGAACGACCTTGGATCCGCTTCCTTGGTCATGTAATATCAGTGTCGGGGCATCCAAGAAGAGAGAAATATCATGAGTGATGTTTTTGCTAATCTTCGACCTCCATGCTTCACCTAAGCTTCTTTCTACGCCCCAGTCTCTAGCGCCGATGTCGCCACCGCCAATTTCATCATCGGCATCGTAGAAAGCATCGAATTCACCTGGTGCCATGGTGTTTTCGAGAATATCTGGCAGCTGCTCAACTGTCTCATCGATATCATATACACCCCCTGCGGTCTTAGGAGGACCCGCATCGAACCAATCAACTGCACCCTTGCAGAACGCAACATCGCAAAGGACCTCTATTCCACCTAGGCCGATGTCGGTGGCCATTTTGTCACTTTTCTGAGTTACTTGATGCTTGAGCCAGACAAGCTCCCCCCCCGAAAGGTCGCCAGGCTTGACCATTAGCTTCGCATCACCATCCTCAACCGTGAAGCTCCCAAGAGTTAAGGTAGATTCGGTACTTCCCTCGCTGACGTACCCACTCCTAAGATCCCGGACACGGATCTGCGATGAGCGAAGCGAATCGCGAAAAGATTTATGATGAGGGATGAGAAACATTCCGCTGATTGTAGAGGAGGCACATCTTGTACATAAGTACGAGCATGTACGGTTTTCGTCGCCATCAAATACATTGCTCGTCCAATCTTACCTTTCCAAGTTCCGCCTTATCCCCCTTTAGAGTGACAAGAAAATCATTGAGTTCCAGTTTCACACAGACGACAGTCTTTCCCAGAGATTGATTCTCCATGTCGTTAAGGATGGCTCCGGCCAGCTCTGCCAATTCGTCTTCTCCGTTCCCTCCCGAATCCACACTTTGCCTCTTCTTTGAGGAAGAGGAGGAAAAGAAGCTCCACTTTTTCTTCTTGCTCTTCTTTCCCTCAGGGTTTGATTCTCCGGTCTTTTCAGCGGCAGCCTTCATCGCTTCGATGCCTTCTTGCTCGGCATTATTCCTCCACAGACCGACAGTGTACCTCACGTCTCCATTCAATTCACCCTCTATCATGTCCATTGTTGCGGCTTCATCCCCCCTCAAGGCGAAAACGCCGTCTGAGAAGTAAATATTGTCATACTCTCCCTTGCGACGAGCGGAGTAGCGGTACCTTTTGTATGCTTCTATGTACCGTCGCCTACGCTTTACGAAAAAGACGTAGGTCGGCCACGACCTGCGATGAGCGAAGCGACGAGTGGAAGGTTGTTAGTTGTGTAGGAGGGTGGCATGATGCCTTTGCTTTCGCTTCGCTCCAGCCTTCACTCATCGCTTCGCTCCTCGTCCTATCTCACCTCCTCCTGTTGAGCCTCCCTATGGAAACTACTGCGTACTTCCACCACAACTTCGCATTGCCCTTGATGGGACAAACAGGACGGTGCTCGGGATAAAGGGGAGCCGAGGGGGCAGTCTTCGTAACGTGGCCAATATAGGTGGAAACCCTCGAATAGAGGTCGCGGGGCATGTTCGTGCGGACTGATTCTATACTACCCTTGAGGTTGTACACCATGTCAAGAGGGGTGGTGCTTGTGGCAACTTCGGACGCCGAGGTGCCGCTGTAGGATAGAGAAAGGTCGAAGGGTTCAACGATATAGGAGGTCTCGCCGCCGACGAGCGACGAGATCGAGAGCTTGTTAAGCAACAGCCTCTTGTAACAAATGTTCGACTCGTTGGGCTTGTCGACAAAAGACATATTGCCTGACGAGTCAGTCGAGAAAAGGTTGAGGGACTCAAGCTCAAAGTTGAGTTCGAAGGGGCTCGTGGATGGGGTGGGGGGGGTATTGAGGAGAGAAAACGATACGTCGAGAAGTTCAACCTTCAAGTTCTCGATGATTTTCTGCGATGAGCGAAGCGACGAGCAAGAGGGTTGCGAGTGAAGCGAGAGGAAAGTATGTTAGATTTAGCTCTAGCTGTCGCTTCGCTCCAGCCTTCCGTCCTTCGGTCCTCGTCTAATCTCACCTTCCCCAGCCTCTCTCCAAACGTCTCCTTCCCCTGCTGCCCTCCCTCGCCCCCCGTCTCCCAAATGGTATCACAAAGGATTTTGTTCCTCTCCAGCCTCTGATTGTCCCAATCCTGCTTGTACGACGAAGTTTTTGGAGAGGAAGAACCAGGTTGACACGTCCTGAACTGAAATTTGACGCCCTTAATCTCCATCCTGACGGATTTGGAGTACAGAGAGGACCAAGGTATATTTAAGGTGATCTTGTCAACATTCAACTTATCTAACCTAAAGGGTAAATTGGGATTGGACTCGAGGAGATCTGCGTTCCAACCTGCGATGAGCGAGCGGCGGGAGGTGCGAAGCAACGAGTGGATGATATTAGTATAGTAGTGCGCCGTGTGCTGCTGTCGATTCGCTCCAGCCTCCCCTCGCTCCAGCCTTCCCTCAATCCAGCCTTCCTTTGCTCCTCAATCTACCTCACCCTCAATGTTTCCATTAACATCCTTAAGCTTGATCTCGCCTTTAAAGAGTGAAACATTCAAGTCATCTGTATCTATGTTGAAATATTTACCAAGCGTAGTAGACAGTATATCCAACACAACTGAGAGGTTTAGCGAGAGAGGCGAAGGAGAAGTAAAGTGGAATTGGTTGAGAGGGGTCTAAGGACTTTCTGAAAGAAACAAGGGGTAGTAACATCATCTTACTCTTCTTCGCCATGTTGGAAAAATTAAAATGTGTTGATTTGAGTCTTGATGGCTATGACAAGAAAATGATGGGATCCTGGGTCTATCTTGTGTTTGTATAATACACGCTTAGTTTATTTTCTAGTTCAATGTGGCCAGCAGTGTGCGGAGCATTTCGATTCTCCTTTTGAACCACGCGCCGGTTGCGCTCCTCCACTGTTCAGGCTCTATCCACTGTCCCCCCCGTCCGCGAAAATCTTGCGAAGCTTCCCTCAGACCGAGTTCCTTCTCCGCCTTCTCGAAGCAACTCTTGAGCCAAGCGGAGAACGCCGCCTTCTTGCCCTTGTCCACCTCTCCGTCGCCAAGGATACCGTAGCTCTCTTCCTCTCCCCTGCGATAAGCAAAGCGAGGGCGAGGACGAAGAGCGAGCGGCGGCGAGGAGCGATGCGACGAGTGGAAGAGTGTTAGTTATAGTGGTAAGCGGTACGGTAAGGGGCGTAGCGACGAGCCGAAGGGTTTCTATAGGGAATGTGCTGTCGCTCCGCTCCAGCCCTCACCTGATGACATTCGCGAGGCCATCCTTGTTCTTAATCATTCCAAAATTGTAAATGCGGTAAAGGAGATATAGAGCCTCCTCCTCTTGCCCAGTCTTCCAGCCAACGACGGACCAGGCAGTACCTTGGTCCAGCGACGCAGAAAACTTGTTTTGAGCAATCTTCAGCTTGATCTTCTCGAACTGAGACGCCTCGGCGCCCTCTAGATCAAAGATTGCGAGGTCTAACTCGATGCTCTCCGGCACCTCAGACGGGAGGGCAAACCCGCTGTAAAGAAGCAGCTGCCAGTTTTCCCTGTCACCGTAGTGCATAACAACCTCCTCGTTGTCCTCGTAAACTTTATCTTTCGGCTGGTTGCACTGTAGCATAAAGTTTCCGTCGCTTGGAGATCCAACGCAGACTACTGAGGAATCCACGCACTTTCCTCCGTCAAGGGAGTGGTTCATCATATCCCACAGCGGGGTCAGAACGATAATCTGCTCCTGCTTGGCGCCAAAGGGGACCATATTCTGCCTGCTGAGGACGCCTCCCATCGCCCACATCCACACCTCTAGCGGCAAGCCTGCGGCGAGTGAAGCGAAGAGCGGGTCAAGGAGCGAAGCGACGAGCAAGGGTGTTCCGAGCGAAGCGAGAGGAATGTATGTTAGTGCTATGCAGTAAACAGTCGTCGCTACGCTCCTCCAATCCTTCGCTCCTCGCTCCGCCTCACCTACTGTAAAATAATTCGCCAGCTGCGCCAAGTCCGTCCTAGACCCAGCACCCCCCAAAGACAAACCGGCCGCGCCCTGCGAAATCCTATAGTAAGCGTTAAGAAGCATCGTCCTACCGGATATTGCCTTCATGAAAGCCTTCGTTCGAAACTTTTGAGACTGGCAGAGGACTGCGATATCCTCAGATCTCCAACTGGTGCTACGAGGAGCGAAGCGACGAGCGGATTATGCGTTGTTAGTTATGGCACTGGATAGCCCTCCACCCAGCCTTCCGTCCTTCGCTCCTCGCCTCCCCTCACCTGACGGTGTTGTATTTTTTTGGTAGACTCTCCACGTAAGGCGAATGTGGACCAGCCTTGTTCATCTTGATGTACGAGAGAAGCAAGGCCAGTTTGGTGGTCGGATGGAGAGTATCAGATGGTATTCTTGATAAAAAAATTACTGCGAGGAGAAATGAAGGGGCGGGCGGATGTGGCGGTGTTAGTTAGTTATATGGATAGGTCAAATATTACCCCTACAATTCTCACCTAGCTCGTCGTAAGGAGGAGCAGGAGAGGAGGAGGGGGCGGAAGAGGAGACGCGAGCGAACTGTGAAGAGAAGGACGCGAGAGAAGCGAGCGCGGGAAGGGGCGAGGAGCAGAAGATTGTTAGTTATAACACTGTGCGCTGTGTCGCTGTCGCTTCATACCATCCCTCCTTCCAGTCCACACCTCAGTCTCGACGCCCAGCATCGCTGATACTTTAATTTCGGCTATTGTGCCCTGATTGAAGAGCGTGGGAGGAGACTGGGGAAACGACCCCTTATGGAACAAACCCAAGTACCCGCCAGAGCAGGGAGCGACTTTCACAGGGAGGGCAGCATAGTCAATACCATGGAGGGAAGAAAGGTAAGAGGACATAGGAGATGTCGAGGGTGTAGGGGAGTTCCAGTGGGCGTCTGCGAGATACGGGAGAGAGAGCGACGGAATCGGTGAGTGTTATGCTATAGGGAAAGGCAAGATGAAGTTCATGACTTTTCGACTCCCCTCGACGTTGGTTTGACTGATGAATTTACTCACCTGAAATAGAATCTCGATTAATACCAACTAATTTTTCAGATTGTATATTAATCAATGAATCCATTTCTGAATCGACACTATTCAAAGATTCAATAATTGTGAAAATATTGGGATTTTCTCCGGACATGGAGGCTCGCAAGTTGGAAAAAGATGTCATTAGAGGGCCGAATTCAAGCAAAAAATTAGAATCCGATGATGAAGAACTATTATCGCGCCCATTGACAATGTTATCTTTTGTCTTATCCTTTTCTTTCTCCATCCAATCCGATAATTCCCAGAGCAAAAGCAAGAGTGAGTCCTCGATTCCCAGCAACACACACACACTAGTCACGGCTTCTTTTGAGGATTCTCAATATACCAAAGTTCCATTTCCTGCCGTAATATATGTCTACGGACGTCCATCCAGAGTAATATGATTATGAGAGTCGAGCTTTGTTTCCGTGGAGCACCCAAATTGAGGATAAATTCATCTCGTCGGTGAATTTTAGTGGGATATTCTAATCACCTAATACACCCGTCGTCCGTCCCCCAAAACAGGATGTCGGAATTTCTCCAAGAATGGGAATGGGAACCAGACTTGGACTCCGAGTGGAACCCTAATGACTACACACAACGTTCCAAGCCCCATTTCAAGGGATAGAAGAGGTTCAAGATACCGCCAGGAAGAGAGATGAAGGGGATGAAGAGGGACTATGAGAACAGGGGATGGTTGGGCGAGGCCAACTATTATGTCCCCCGCTCTCAGCTTTCTGAAGCCGCCCTTGCCGCAGTTCGTGAGAAGGAAAATGACAATTATGCCCCCCGCTCCTAGCTGTCAGAAGCCGACCTTGCCGTAATTCGTGCAAAGGATCCTGTGTACAGGAATGTCTCTGAGATCCAGGAGGAGATCGAAGACGCATGCTTCTACGGGGAAACAGGTGACTACAAGCTTCTTGTTAGCGAGCTGGCTTATTTGTACAGGGTCAGAAATGATGAATATGAACGCCGATTTCAACGCGAACTCGCTAAGTTTGAGGCCCAAGCCCGAGCTATAGAGCTTGCAGGGGACGGATTTGATGAATATAATGTCATCGGTGTTATCGACATGGCCGAGGCCGACGCCAACCAGGTCTGGAGGTGGGGCCACAGGTGGAAGGGGACCATAGGTGAGAATGGTTGGTAACACGTACTCTGTCAAAGGCGTTGCTTCTCTTCCGTCGAAGGCGCGCCATCACGTATCAACCCCTCACACAACTTAACGGCTCTTCGCATCACATCGTAGCTATCATCGGCTACGTCTGCCATGGACCAGACGGCGGACGGTCTTGTCAGATAGAGACGGGGAGGAACGAGTGGAAACTTGTGGACCGAGGGGGTGGAGAAGTGGGAGCTGCGGAAGAATTGATGCGTCGGGACTTCGAGCTTAGGACTGACAAGGACAGGATTAAGGGAAAGGGCGTCAACGGGATGCCCGATTGCGGGTATTACTTTGCTAGACTTTACGAGAAAGACCTGCTCGTCGAGTTGATTAAGCACGCGGACCTCGGCCGCCACGTGATCTGGAACCACGTCGCCGGCTCGCCCGATATGATCCCAAGGGGTAAGGAGAAGTGGTGGAGGGCGGTTGTTAGGATTCTTATTACTGATGCAAACGTGGTGTAAATAATCCTTAACCGCTTCTGATCAAACGGACGCTACGCTACATATTTTCTTTACTCCTCAGCTCGCCGCTTTGGTCGCCGCGATCTCAACTTTCCTTCCAAGCTCCCCCCTTCCCACCCTCCTCCCTTCCCTAAAAAACCAACGCTTAAACGCGCTCTTGTCGCCACGTCTCTCCTCGCTGCACATTATGTTACATCTTTCACACCGATCCAAACCTTCTCACGCCCCGCAACCCGTTTAAAGAGGTGAGAATAGAAACCCTTTTTTCGTCGATGAACACCTCGGGCCTCTTCTCACCCCCCCTCCTGTAGGTCCAACTATTTCGCCGTACACGTTAAAATTGTCACTAAGCCTGGAACGTCGTCGGCGTTCCTTGATGCTTCTCTTGCCAATGCTAGAGATTTTTCGAAGGAGGAAGGCGTCCTTCGTTTTGATGTGCTTCCCCCATGCTTTGGCTCCATAGTGGAAAGGACAATGCGGCAAAATTTAGCCAGGATGGGGACGACAACCTTTGGATTATTGGGGAGGAGCAATTTCTAAAATTTGGGCTGAGTCGTGGATGGGACAACCAAGGGGGAAGGTGAAGAACCTCAAGAGCAAAATAAGTTAATACTTAAAACAATGTCAGCTCTCGCAAACAACAAGCGTAAGGCCGCATTCATCGATGGGGCGATCAATCACCCTTCAAACAACGTCGACTACGGCGAAAACGGCCACGCGCAGATCAGCAGGTCAGTTTTCACCAAGACTGGGATCCGCAACGCCCAAGCAAGACTTAGAAAATCACCTCTTACCAACCCTTCTGCATCCCCCCCTCCCCCCCTTTCGCCTAGGACTGGCCTAAACAATGAACTCTTGTACCTCTTCGACAAGGCTGTCAGGAATATCACCTTCACAGAGGTTGAGGATCTTGTCCGATCCATCTTGGATGCTGCCAAGACTAAGGAGGACGTCGAGGACATGTTCCTTCTGGCTTTCCAGACCCGATGGAGTCGGGGTGGAAAGGGCGAGAAGCTCATCTTCTACCAGATGATGAACGTGTTGCTCAAGAGGCTTCCACTGACAACTCTTTCAGTGCTGGACCTCGTCCCGCACTTCGGGTACTGGAAGGACGGGCTGCTCCTCTTGAAGGAGTGTATCGCGACAAACAAGATCGCGTCCGACGAGGACATCGCGAAGCTGAAGGAGGCCGTGTACAAGGGCTTCGCGGAGCAGCTTAAGAAGGATTTGGCCGAGGTTGCAAAGGCGAGGGAGGAGAAGAGGACTCCCAACTTGTCGTTCGCCGCCAAGTACGCCCCTTCGGAGAAGAAAGAGTTCGACAAGCTCTTGGGGTGCACGGAGCCAATTGCGAGGCTAATGTACCCGGACATCAAGGCTAAGGGGGCACTGATTAAGGAGTATAGGAAGGCACTTGCAGTAATGAGGGATTCTCTAGACGTCCCAGAGGTCAAGGAGTGCGCCAACAAGTGGGCTGAGATCGACTTCAACAGGGTTACGAGCCTAGCGCTCAACAGGAAGATGAAGGCCTACCTTAACGAGTTGCAAAAGGATTCTAAGATGGGTACCGGGGACTACGACGAGACCGGCGATAGGTTTCCTGACAAGGAGGACAGGGTAACTGCGAGGAAGCACCTGATTGATTTGATCGTCAAGAAGAGTACGGTTAAGGGGAAGGATTTGATGCCCCACGAGCTCGTGGAGAACGTGCGGGGGAGAAGAAGCTCCAAGGCTGAAGGCTTGGTCGTAAATGCGCAGTGGAAGACGCTTAGAGAGAGCGTAGTTGCAATGGCGGAGGAGAGGAGGGCCGAGCTGGAAAAGAAGGAGATGGAGAAGTACGGGTGGGAGGGCGTCGAGGGAGGGAAGGGAGGGGGTGGGAAGGGACGGATGGATCTCGAGAAGATCATCTGCATGGCGGACGTAAGTGGTTCGATGAGTGGTACGCCCATGAGCGTGTCGATCGCTATGGGGATCTTGCTCAGCGAGATCTGCCACGAGAAGTTCAGGGATTTGGTGCTGACCTTCGACGACCACCCCGTATTCCATGACCTAACAAGGTGCGCGGATTTCAGCGACAAGGTGGCGTCTTTGGCGAGAGCGCCTTGGGGAGGATCAACCAACTTCGAGGGGGCAATGAAGTTGATCGCTGATGTGGTAAGGAGGGAAAAGTTGAAACAGGAGGAGGTGCCGGATCTCATGGTCGTGAGCGACATGCAGTTCAACGAGGCACACAATGGCTACTACAGCGGAAGTAGAGACTCACCCTGGAGCACCGCAAGTGAGAACATAAAGGAAATGTTCAAGAAGCTTGGAGAGGAGATTCACGGCGAGCCTTTGGAGGCGCCAAAGATCATCTTCTGGAACGTCAGAACCGGATCAACGGGATTGCCAGCAACGGCAGACGAGGAGGGAGTGGTCTGCTTGTCGGGATACAGTGCGAGCTTGATGAAGTTCGTACTGAGCGGGGAAATGGAGGACGAGGAGAAGGAGGAGATTGTCGTTGACAAGGAGACGGGCGAGGTCACGGTGGTGAAAACAAAGGTCAAGGTGACGCCCGCGATGCAGTTGAGAAGGGTTTTGGATGACGAGGGGCTCTTGCCAGTGAAGGAGAGGATCGCGAGCCAGGGGAAGCTGGACGAGGAGTGGGCACTGTATGAGGGCGCGAGAGAAACGAGTGGAGGGGAGGCAAAATGTTTCTAAGAGCCGAAGGGAGGGATACATTAGCGTTATGTTTAAGCATGGCCATGTTTATATAAAAATTGTGATGTTATGTTAATGGTTATGTAAATTATAGACTTTAGGGATATTTAAATAACAGAATTTAGATTAAAAGGCTGGAACCTGTTGGGGTTAGGGTTAGGGTTATTCAACTAGGGTTGGGGTTAGGGTTATTCAACTGACATAATTTAGATTAAAAGGCTGGAACCGGCATGTGTTGGGATTTTGTCGGGAAAACCATCCTGGGGTGGGTGGGTGGAAGTGAAAGA
>Ga0115006_10001509_pt1 | contig 14568 bp, 11 predicted proteins | sample ArcOceMetagenome_3_FD_88943 | JGI IMG/M metagenome (GOLD analysis project Ga0115006, IMG submission 88943) | Marine eukaryotic phytoplankton communities from Arctic Ocean - Arctic Ocean- Svalbard ARC20M Metagenome | ecosystem: Environmental > Aquatic > Marine > Oceanic | place: Arctic Ocean...
AGGGCTGATAATAAGGACGAGGAGAAGGAAGTGGTTGTGGAGGAGGAGGAGGGAGGTAGAAGGGAGGTGTAAGGAACGATCAAGGGGGGATGAGGAGTAAGAGGGGGGGGGGGGGGGGGGGAGAAAAGGAGGGGGGGGGGGGGGGGGGGGGGGGGAGGGGGGGAGGGAGAGAGACTTTACTTGGGAAACTGATCTTTTGCAAATCTTTCACCAGACCTGTCTGGTGGCAAAATATTCGTGTGGGTCGTTGAAATCTGCTTGTCCTTTATGTATGCACACATGCACCTTGGTATCTATGCAGGGAACGCATACCATCAAGCATTGGCGCCGGGGTGCGCACATGCGCTGCTCGTGGGCTGGATCCTGCAGAGGGACGCGCGCGACACCTGAGACGAAGTCTCCGGAACGAGAGAGAAAGAGAATGAGAGAGAAAGAGACTTTATGAGAGGGAGTGCTTAAGGGGAGATTTTCAAGTCAGCTCAACGAACATGTTCATTCTTGGACACGGAACTTTACACACATATGCTTTGGACTGCATCAGTGGCTTAGAGGACAACAATAGGCCACAGACGAGCCCCGCACGAGCGAGAAGCAGAATGCGGGAGCGAGCGCTACAGTACAACTGATCAGGCACCGTGAAACAGATTTGTATCTTTAGAACCCTCATCTTGAAAATTTTATTCGCAACATGCAGAATCAGGGGGAAAAGCACTCCGCAAATTTCGACCCTCAAGCAAATCCTAGCTGGACTCCATCAAAGAGCTTTGCCAAATTCATGTCCCCCTCTATGTCCTCCCTTTTATCATTGCCCTGCTGTTGCCTTTGTTGCACATTGTTCGCGCTGGCAGGCACTGGTGACACCTTGAAATCTCTGAATTCGCGCTCCAGCTGTTCCATCCTCTCAAGTGCGGCTGTTCGCGGTGATGGTGGTAGGCTTTCGACTGGGGTAGTAGATTCAAGCGGGACGTCGTTTGGTCCTTGTTGCCCCTCTGACGACAGCCACGCTCCCATGGAATGTTTGGACGGCGTGGATCGACCAGATGACAGGTATTCGTCGCTCAAATCATGGCCTTCTCCACTTTTTCTTTGAGCCCCGCGCTTCCCATCTGAGGCATAGTCTTCGTTTTCTTGGCTGATAGTGACATCATCCACGAACGAAACTGACTTGGTCAGAGCACGATCGGTGTGAAATTTTATTTGCCTGGCTGCAGGACGCCCTGAATCCATCTCAATGCCGTCCTTGATTTCGCTATAAACCGGTGGGCCTGGAGTTGCGGCTGGTTTCTCGAGCAAAATGGTGGGCGCCTTGCGAATTGGTGCCTGCACTTCCCTGCCTTGCTCGTTCATGCCTTGCTCGACCATCATTTCGTGGGCCCTGCGTATCGAATCTTGGCTGCGGATCGGTGGCGTGGGGGCAGCATCTGTCAACTCAGCATCTTCAGAAATGAGCGGCTCTTGTATGCCGTGATCCGAACCTTCTGGCACGTCTGAAGCGACCTGTGCTGGTCGCTGCCGCACCACACCATCTTCGAGCATCGTCTCTTTTGTTTTCGTCGATTCACCTCGTGGCAGGATGATTATATCGGCCTCAATCGATTGACCTTTTGAATCTCCACGTGTCTTGGTTTGATAAACACCTGCAGACCGCTTCCCAGGAGGCGGCCGGGATCCTTTTTCGGATTCCTTTTTCGGATGTGGCTTCTGGCAGCAATACTTAATAAGCCGCTTGTACAGTCGTTGCACAATTTGTGGATAGTGGTACCCGAAGTAACGCAAAAGCGGCCAGATTGCAACAGTGGCATTCATGATGACTAGAAAGAGCTCGACTGCAAGCATCTGCCATGAATTGTCCTCTACGCTGGTATTGTTTGCCTTCTTCTCATCCGTCAGGGCGATCAGGATTCCAAGGAATAGCGTCAAAAACTGTGATATGAGCGAGACATTCTGCAAGCTGTTCAGCCCATCGGTGATGAATGGTCTGTACTTCAAGTTGACCACTAAGCCAATGAAGGTGATCAAGGCCCCGGTGGCAATTTGCTCAAGTTCTTCGGGGTAGATGAAAGCCAAAAAAGAGGTCATCGCAAATTTACGGCCCATCTCCACTGACTCCCACCACCAGTATTTGACCCGGTAGGCCTCGAAAATGAAGCCCAGACGATGGATGATGATCTCCTCAGAGCTCAGGTCACAATGTTTTTGGCCCGGCTTTTCTGTTGATGCTTTCCAAGTCTACGCCCACACAAGCACACCACATGCATATCCATACGTGATTAAAGTGCTGTGAAAACAGGCTTGGCAATCGAATGCTATGCAAACAAATCAGTATATCCAGTCGTGACAGCGGCAATGAAAAAACAGCAAAGTAAAAACCTGAGTTGGGATGGCGATAATCTGGTCTGCAACAAGTTGATGTGCCAGGTCTATCAACTTTTTCTTTTTGGCGTTCAGACAGAGGCTTTTTATGTTCATTCCCTCCATAAATTTTTCCATTCTATCTGGATCGTTGACGTATAGTTCTTCAGCTTGGCGGAGGTCCTTGCGCCAATGATCTTTACAGTACTTCGGATATTTTGTCTGTGCACGTCATGTCACGGGTTAGAATTCTACGCCACGATGTTTAAGGTTTGTTTCTGCAAGGGCACTTTTTACACAGAAAGCCGAGTTGACATCACAGTAAAATGAGAGCAAACACAAGTGACAAGATACATCACAAGCAGAGTCTTCGGGAAAAGCTGAGGGTCGAAAAAGATCAGACCCCGTCAGGCAGCTCATACTCGAAGTTGCACCAATTTTGTTTTTTCTTGATCGGATGTGTTTTTTCAAAAGACTTGATCTCCAAATCTGCCAATGTGAGTTTGTCTTTGATTTCCTTCAGCTTTCGAAGCAATCCATGGTCTCGGGCTCCAGCTAGTTCGCTGCACATGCCAAGTCGTCAGTACAAGGCAACAAGGTTAATGGCGATTTCTGCGCGGAGGAGTCGGATTCCGACGTTAAATCAAGGAGACGGTAAGGGACAAAACGGGCCGTATAGAGGCAAGTGTGCTTACCTTCTCCTCGATTCAACGTCGGGATCCGACTCCTCCTTATCAATATCACCTATAGGAATCGACAATGTGCCTAGTTCTTCTGGGTAACTGTCCGAAGATTCTTGTCCCCATGCCCTCACCTGCAGCATATCAGTATCATTGTACCCTGCAATTGGAATCTCAAAGACTTCATTGAATTCTGGATTTTGATGTCGCTGCATAGTTTGTGATGTCCACTTTTGGCTTTCCTCCGAATATAACTGGTCAGTGCTTTCACGTGAACCCTGCTCTTGGTGATTCAATGGGCCCTTGCAAACTGCCACGTCATCGTGTTCAAGGTGTCTTAATAGTTGGAAAGTGAAATGGGTATCAAGGAGGGTATTGGAATTCGCCCTTTTCAGGCCTCTGGCTTCCAGCAAATGCACCGAAATATCCTTAGGATCAGATTCAGGCGCGAAAGGTCTTTTTAGACTGAGCCGCACTCGGCCAGTCGATTCCTCTTCTCCTGACGCCGTTGCATTGATGTCCTTATGAACCAGAGTATGCCATTTGGCCCTATCATCTGTCGTCAGCCTCACCCCCGATTGCTTTTTGCGTTTGAGTAACGGACCAAGGCCCTTGTCCTTTTGGGCTGCCCCGTGCGGTTTGGGCCAATCATCAAACATCAGTAGCACTTCAATCTGCCTGTCGGTGAGCTTTTCCAAGGCTTCTGATCCAGTGAAAAGGTCTGCAACCTCAATGCACTCTTCAAGCATATGTCTGAACTCATTCTTATCTACTTGCCCGTCGCCATCTTCATCGTAATGACACATAAACTGAACTATATCTTCAATGGCGAGGCCTTCCATTTGTATATCATGGTTTCCTTGCTCTTGCTCTGGCTGCAGATTCGAGCCCTCCACAAGAAATTCCTCCTGTTGCGGCTTTCCTTCTGCAACTTTTTTTAGCAATTCTAGGTCAAGAGTATTTCGGCCTCCGCCTTGAAACTTCAGAAGTTGGCCATATATCTCGTTGGCACGCTTCCTGAACTGGTCTTCAGAAGTGCAAGTCCCCACCAGGCGGGAAAAGCGTGACATTTCAAGTGAAACACCTACATGCATAAACGTAGACAGCATCGCTTGAAAGTACGCTGCATCGAGTTTCTTGCTCACGACTTCCAGCATCTTCTCAAACACACAAGCTTGGTGCATGAACACTGGGATTCCGAGGGGATATATCACAGCGAAAGCAACTGAGTACCAGTACACAAAACTCTGGGAAGATGGACAAAGTTCCCTGTAATCGCTTTTGAGCAGGCCCAAGTTTTTGTCGCAATTGAATGTGCCCAAAGTGGTCGACGAAACAGCTGGATATACCAAGAACAGCATGAACACTGCACACGCACAACGATGGGTCAGATGAGTCACAAAGATCCAGCTGGAAACAGTGCGTCACAGGCACTCACTCGTGTTGGTCCAGAAGACGTCCAGCGTCTGGCTCCACCTGCGATGTTCCTTGTTTCCCTCCTCCTGCGACTGGAGGCCTTTTGCCCAAGCAGTTACGACTGGTAAACCGAGCAGAGCAATAAAAGCCAATGGTCCCAGTGTATACGTAAAAAGGACCTCCTGGAATGAAATCTCCACCCAAAGACATGCTAGTCCGGGCAAGGCGAGTATATCAAACTTGAAGGATCCAGCCGAGTATTGATTCACTTTTGCCAAGGACGAAGGCCACCTCACGTTGTACATGGTGAACGAACCAAGAATCTGGCAATGGGTTACCTGTTGCCTCACAGCCATTGGTCAGTTGTCCAACGGCTCTCTTTTGTCACCCAAATGGCAATAAAAAATCATGCAAGAGTAATTTCGCAAAAACAGCGAGATGAGATTATCTTACCAAAATCTTCATGTATTGGGGCAAATGAAGTTCTTGCGATTTGCTTTGCAAATTCCCAACTTTGGCTCTTGCTTTTGCGAAACCTCCCATAGCGGCAGCTATCACACTAGTGTCAACTTCAGTGTCAACTTCATCGTCCCGGTCAAAACACATGAAGGGAGAAACGAGGCCAGACAGGCAGCTTGAAATCATGTTCAAGATAACCACGTGAAGCCTGTCTAGCTCTGGAATAACGGGCCGCCATGCAAACGTCATATACAGATAGAAAACGAACGGAATTACCACAAGCATCGCCACCAAGCGCCATAAGAAGGCACTTTCGCCCTCTGGGCACATGGCTGGACTGCAGCCAGCCACAGTCATCGCATGACCAGGCAAACACACGCCACAGAGTGGTCCTGATCTGTTTTGTAGACACTCATTGTTTCCAGCGCAAGCGCCAGTTGGGCATTTGAAAATCCTGGCAACGGGGTCCTTTAGTAGATCGTCAGAATTGCGCCGAGTTTCGTTGCTTCCCTTTTGAACTGGACGAGAACACATGAGACCGACAGATAGTTGCATGCATTTCATCGGACTTCCCCATTGACTTGTATCGACAATCCCAGGGATTGTAGGTACCCCTGTCCATTGCACAGACCCGTCAGGAAATTGAAGGAACGTGAGAGAAAGAACAGTAGAGCGATGAAACTTCTGCGCAAGGCATGCATGGAATTGAGGTTAATATGCAAGGCATCAGTGGATAGGGCACGGAACCAGATGGGTACATGCAGACATCGCCCTCAGCCCATCGCAAGCCACACCCCGTATCGTTTAGATACTCGTGCCCATCAGCGTACTGAAACTGTAGGCGCCAGAATCCAGGAATGGCTTCAACATGATCGGCTCCTGAGCAAACTGCCCTGCCAGAAGGGCATACCTTGCAAGTCTGTACCGTCGCATTTTCGCCTTGCCAAGTTGAAGAGCCGAGCAGGTAGTATCCGTTTTCGCATCTTTGGCAGTCATCATACTCGGGACGATCTTCCGTCCGACGAAGCTGATAGCCAGGTGGACAGGAAAGAATTCTCATCCGCAAATGACCATCCTTCGCCCGAACCTCCTGCCATTGGCTACCTTTGGCATTTGGGATAAAGCGAGCACCATCTGCGGAAAAGCAATTACAACAAAAGCGGGACATCGTTAAATGGTGTCACACCGTTTCTGTGGGAAAGCAACGTTTTCATGATGTTTAGACGATACGCATGCCAACGTTTGAATACCGCAAATCTTACCTGGACAGGAAGCACCTCGCGGACACTTTTGGCAGGGCATGTGACGGTCTATGATGTAGTTCAAAGCGTTGCACGCTTTGCAATTCTGCAGCGTTGGCACGAATATTCCATCATCAGTTGAATTTATGATTTGGTGCCCTCTCGGACATGCTAAGAGGACAAAACCTGGGACATTTGCGTTGTACTCCCACAAATACTCATCCCGTTCATCGGTTGCAGGTAACAATGAAGAGGAGGATACTTTTGCAAACGGTTTGCAAGCACAGCACGCCATGGTTGCATCTATGCCATTTTCATCGGCGTAATCACGGGGCGGATCATAGATGCCGTCTTCTGGCGATCCTTCACACCAGGTTGGATTGGCATTCCATGCTGAGCAGCCTTCACCATTCGAATCTCGCCATGCCATGTCATCGACACACGGCCCTGTGACCTCATTGACATCCGGTCCCTGCACATTTCCGCCCGGAGCTAGTCTTGCCATGGCGTCCTCTTCCGGTATACAGGCTGGGGCTCCTGAGCCATAGTCGGAAGCGCAGTGGAGCCGCTTTGTTGCACCGGGAAATCTAATTTCGACCCATGGAAGGACCTTTCCTGCAAGATCCAGGGGCTTTGGCTGGAAATGAGTCCAGGCAGCAGAACTTCCCTTATTGCACGTGACGCCGATGGGACAGACGAGGCATGGACGTACATAGCATCTGTCCTCGTCACATCCCAGGGTCGGCTCGATCATGAAGCCTCCATAGTCACATTCTTTGCATTCCTGCGACCCAATCGTAGAGTTGATTAGTACATAGCCTTGCGCGCACGACCGCAACATGTACACCCCTCCTTCCTGTTGCCAGATTTCTCCAGAGTGAACCTCGACGAACTCAGGATTGGGCTGATCAGTAGCAAGAGGTTTCAAATTCAACATGGGTGCTGAGCAAAGATCTCCACTTGGGCATGGCTGGCAACTGTGCGCGGCATTGTTCGGATCGACAACATACTCGTTATACGAGCATTCTTCACATCTCCAAGTCCCGAGGTTATTATCGGTCTCCTGTCTGATTCTCACATGCGAAGTGTGGGTCCTCGACTGACCGCCAAGACAATCATGACAAATGATTTTCCCCCTCAACGGAGGAACTCCGGCTGTTCCCACCAGATGTATCTCAAGAATGGCCTCATTGGATCCAATGGGGCACTCAAAAGGCGCATCCACCTGGCAAACGCCAGTTTCTTTGTCGAATGCGTGAAAGCGTGCCGGTATAAGGCTGTTGGTCCTGTCGCACGAGGACTCGGGAGCGCAGATTCGAACCTCTGCCAGGTCGTTGGAGCCTCGAACCAAGGCATTGAGGTCGTCGTACAGTTTGACACTGAAGGAAACGGGATCGCGGCCAGGGATGATGGGTCCAAATTCACGTGAATGCCATGCTGTGCCTGGGCGCACTTTCCAATTTGCAACAAAGCCCGGAAATGTGATGTCTGCATCTGTTGTTAAGATTATTTCCATATATCCCGTTATCGACGTGAACTCGGTGCGGGCCAGAGATGTGCCGGTGAGCCTTGCTAACTGTTGTCTGCTTTTGCAGTCATAGTCTGAACAAGCACTCACAGTCACAAAATCGTATCCTGTTTCTACATCAAAAACCGAAAAATCGACGGATATGTCCGTTGCTGCAATGATTAACCACCTGCAAAATTGGTTGTTCGGATAATTTGTGGGCCCGTCCGTGATTGTGCCTTCGTTGCCTGATTCTGAACTGTTACCGCACAGGGAGCATGATCCTGTGCAGACAACACTAACTTCTGCTGATTGATTCGTCCACACAATCTTCCGGGGCTTCGTGGCAACATTTTCGCCGTAGGTCCCGGCATGATTGCCTATGAATTCAGCCTTCGGCAAAGATGGCAAAGCACCGATTTTGTTATATGATCCAAGTGTCTGGTCACAATTCAGCCCAAGGGACGAGCAAGCAATGTAAATGGACCCACCAGCACTGCCAGCCCTGTTATGGTGAAATAGTGCTGTGCGCTGCCCTGCCAATGCAAGGAAACAATAACGTTCATCGCCTAGGCCCTGGCAACTATCATATGACACAGCGCCTCCATTTCTTCTCGCAGCGTTTTTCGTAAAATTCAACGATATTTCGCCACATCCCGGATAATGTTTGAGCACAGCTGCTGTTCCCATCTCCTGTCTATGTGCTGCCAATTGCATTTCAATTAGATCGTAATCATAACCAGCTCCAGGAAGACGAGGCTTGTCCGAGCAAAAACCCCAACTCTCCAGTGTGGTTGGTGCGGCGCGATCGTCATGATACATACGCCCGTCGTCATCTACATTGACACAGAACGGCAGGTGAGGGGTGCCTCCTGGTGCGGGACGAGCGTATGCGGCAGCGTCATTTTCTGTGGCTTCATCCGGGAAATACTTGCCTTGAGACACTGTCAGATCAAAACTAAAACACGACACTAGTCGTTGATCGCCAAGCCAATACGAACAGCTCCAATCCTTACCCTCCTGGAGCTCCTGAGGAGTACGCGCTGATTTCCATACTCGAAGCTCGTCAATCGCCCCGTAGAAAAAGCCCTCGTCGTCTTGTTCATGCGCTTCAAAAGACGACGCGCGGCTTCCATCATCGAAATATGTATCTTGCCAGTCCGCAGATCTTCTTCCAATGGCTGTTCCGTACTCGCCATCAAATGGAGCTTCAACGTCCAGATTCCAATCTAGCTGATCAGACCACATCTCGGTTTGATCCAAATACATGCGCCCGAATCCATTAGGTCCGATGGACACGGCGAGGTGATACCAGGTATCAGCTGCAAGTTGATGGACACCTGAGCTGGTGGCATAGGTCGCTTGAAACCCCTGGCCAGCGGGTCTGTCGCCATGAAAATTGTTCAAGTTCAATCGCATGACACCTGTATTTGATGTAAAGGGCGGTGGTGGGCGCACGCCGACCAGTCTTGGGCTTGCGGACTCGACAATGCTACAAGTGATGTCGCTGCACACATCGATGGTAATGTATTGGTCATCTGCAGCAGAAGCTTCATAAAACTTGAAGTGGGTGAACACAAGCGTAACGCTTTGAAATCCTGAAGGCGCAATGATCCAAGAGCAGGTTGACTCTCCTTGTTGATGCGTTCGCGGAATCGACCCAGGACCATCACCAAATGTACCAGTGGTCGCGGTGAGAATTTTGGCGGATGAGCATGAAATATTCGGCGCTGGGCCAACCTTGAAGACGACTGGAGTAAAGCGTTCATCAGATACCTTGCGCAAGGCCAGAGCGAAGCCTTTACCTGCGAGGATATACCCAAGAGATCCGTACGCAGTTCCACTCATAGCTCCAGCTTGCCACCCAGCATTGCCCAAGGGTTTGACCCAAGCCTCCACAGAGAACCCATTAGCGTTCTCCATCCTGTTCTTGCCCATTTCAGCATATACCCAACCACCAGTTCTGCCCGCAAGCTTCAGCGCAGACGGCCCTAGCTTACCCGGCCTGACTAATAGCGCTGACGTCGATGGCGGGCTGCTTGGACGCATGCAACTACTGGAATTACACCGGCCAAAATTACTGGACACTCCGCCTTTCAGAAAGATCGGTGAACCCTCGGACTGGGCCTGTTGCCTCACAATTGAGCTGAAAGCAGTACCGTCGAGCAGTGGACAGCTTCGAATAGCCTCGTGTGTATTCTGGCACAGATTCTGGCCCCAATCGCAAGAGGCTCGGAAACAGCTCGAAGTACATGCAAAATCTTCAGAGCTTGCACTTGTTTGGGCCAGGAAAGTACACTCGTCCCGATCGCATGGCTGTTGTGCATTCTCACCGGCCGCTTCGAGCAGATGTAGGCAGTCGCCGCCATCCCAGTCGCATTCTCGGTTCATACATTCGGGATTACAGGTGCCGTCGCTCTTTGTCCCTGTAACACAATTGGAGCTGCACGTTTCTTTCGCAAGGATGATCGTTGCCCCAGATTGCAGAGCAAAAGCGCCGCCATCAAGTCCAGCCTGTTGTGCACTAGTGTTAGAACACGTGCCTGACATACAAAATCATTAATATCCCAGCGTACTTGCGCTCGTTTGGGCGAACTGGGCGAACTGCAATCAGCAACCCGTAACAAAAAAACAAAATAAAAGGTGGACAGCTCATTCACCTCATTGTGTGATGCTTCAATTTGGTGACCATATCCGAGCACTAACTCGCAATCCGAAAGAAGTACAGCACCGCCCATTCCGTGTGCAGAGTTTCGCCGTGCTGCCGAAAACCCTCCTGGCATGAACTCGATGGGTCTGTTGGAATAAATTGCACCTCCTTCGCCTTCATTTTCTGCAACGTTTCCCTCAAACAGAGTATTACCACGAAATGAGACTGGAATGTTCTGACTTTGAAAGAGCGCAGAGCCAACAAAGAGAGCGCCGCCGTTTCCTCGTGCTGTGTTGTTGATGAAACTGGTTCCATCACATTCAAGCGTCGAGTCTTGTTGCAAAGCAATGGCGCCACCACCCGCATCTGCGGCCGTATTCTGCAAAAGTTCAGTGCCCTTCAATCGTACCTTGGACGAGCCCCATGCGAGCATAGCTCCTCCTGACGACTTCGCACTGTCGCCCATGGCCGAATTCAACAACAAGCGCGAATCTCCCAGGACCTGCAAAGTTGAGTCCTGCAATAATAAATTGCGTTCGCCCGGCAAAAAGACGCAGAACAGCGACTGGTCAGAAGTATGCTACAAGCTGACGCGGTCTTCGATTGGAATATCTGCGCGAGTGTCAAATGTTTTATCTTTGCGGAACAAAAAGATGAAGGCAAGAGCATAGAAATGACGCGGGAGATATTGTGGGCATTTGGTGCAGTGCGGACAAGCGGGTTACCGCTAGGCTTACAGCACCACCCCCTCCGCAATAATCCCAAGCCTCATTGCCGCAGCCTTCTGCCGATGCGGCATTTGACTCGAAGAAACAATCCATGATGCTCCCCTTGCTGGATTCCCGCAGGGACAATGCACCGCCGTGCCCTCCTAGAGCTTTGTTGCCTGCAAACGTGCAGCCACGTGCATCGATCCTGCCCGCCAAACAAACCGCATCACAATGGCTTCAAATGCATGTACTCAAACTGTTTGATCAGCAATAGCAAACCCTCGAGATTCCCCCAGACAAAATACAGAAGCCAAAAATAAGGAAGGACTTACTCGCTATGGGATAACTGCAAACCACCTCCCATGCCACCGCGTACCACATTGTTCAGTATGTCAGAGTTCATGAGGCGTACGACAGCATCACTACTTGCATATATGCCCCCACCGCGGCTGCCGAAGGCATCACACTCATTGCCAGATACAGCACTTTCTTGCATGTATATTGCGCTCGACAGAGCACAACCCCCGCCACCATAGTATAACGCAAAATTGTCCAGCACGCGCGAGCGGAATAAATGCATCTCCGAATTCTGATTCAGATGGAAGGCCCCGCCTTCGTCGGGAGAAACATTCTCATGTAGAATCGAGTCTGTAATTTCGATGATACATCTTGAGTAAGCGTAAATTCCTGCTCCATCTCCGCAGGGATCTTCGCAAAACTCATCCCCCAATTGATTTCGTGCCACGCTAGACTGATTCTGCAACTGCAATCGGACACGGTCGTGCGCATATATTCCACCACCCGCAGCCAAGGCCTGGTTGTCACTGATCGCGCAGTGCTTCAAAGAGGCCGTAGCTTCACAGCACAGGTACAGTCCGCCTCCGCTGTGGTGAGCGCTGTTGCCCACGATGCTCGAGTTGTTCGCAGATATAGAAGAACGGTCAGCGTACAGGCCACCACCTCGACTTCCAGACACCAGGGGCGCATCTTCTGTATACTCAAAATCTGCAGGTGCGGCTGCTTGATTTTCAGACACTGTGCTATGCTGCATTTCAATACTGCTCTCCTCAGCATGCAGGCCTCCGCCGTCGTTCAAGGCAATGTTGTGCTGGACTGCAACCGAGTCCATTATCAACTCAGCTTGCTTCAAGCTCAAAGCGCCTCCGTAACGATCCGAGGAGCATCCTTCAACCCTGCTGTGCTCCATACGAACCCTGCATGCACATGCCGGTCAGGTGCCAGCAGGGCAACATGATAGAGAAGAGAAAAGAGCTAGCGACGGACGGGACAAGAGATTACCGTGCCCCGGCAGAGATACCCAGCGCCCCGCCGTCATTGGCCGAGTGGCATCCCTCTATTCTGCTGTTCCGGATTGTCAGCTGGGCGCCCTCGCCTACTGCGATGCACCCACCTGCTCCTTGACCGTCTCCTGCTCGGCCATTTCTGCAGCAATTTAACCGGGACGAGTCAGCGAAAACCGATGCGTGCGCAACCCGTTGTGCCCCGGGTGGGAGAGGGCGAGCAGAGACCTGAGATGTATGCCCTCCAAGAGGACCTGGACGCCGGCGCGCACTGAAAAGTGCCGTTCCTGCCCGGCACAGTCCAGCACGGGAGGGTTCCCGGGCACCGAGCCGCGTTCGCCCGTGCCGACGACCGCAATCATGCTGATGTTCTTCGCGAGCGTGAGATTGCAACCTGCGCGCGAGCCCACCCTCACCGTCAGTGGAAGGGCGCGGTCCAGCCGCAGAGCGTGAAGAGCCGCACGCGCCGGCGCGCGGCCTAAACCCCACCGTACTCGGGCACATTGTAGACGCCGGGCAGGAAGTGTATCCAATGCCCCTCTGCGGCGGCCTGGACAGCACAGCACCTGACCCGTCAGGCCACACACGGCACAGGTTGCGCCGGCACGGCGCGGCGCGGCCAACGCAGAGCGCAGGGCCGGCCGCCGGGGCGCCTCGCGCCGGGCTTTGCACACCTCCACCACGGTCTTGAAGTCGCTGCCGGGCCAAACCACCGTGAAGCCGGCGGCCTCCGCCGTGCTCACCGGCGATGCGGCGAGCAGCGCGGAGAGGAGCGCGAGCAGCGGCCGCCACCGCAGCGCGTCGCAGCGCAGCGCGCGCCGGCCGCGGCCGGCGCGCATGCTCGCGGCGCACATCACTGCACCCGACGCATCGCGCGAGTCCTGCTCGGCGTAGTGCCCGTGTCCTTGCCGTACTCGCCCAGGGTCCTGGGGTCCAGCTGCAGGCGTGCGCGTTTGAAGTGAGGTGAAAGACTGGCTCCTCTTTTGTGCAGATGTCGTGATTTCGAGTGATTTCGAACGAAACCACTTAAAAAGAGCACTGCCACGAACCAGGAAGGCGTGACGCGATGCAGATGGGCAAGGCACGCCGACGTGCGCTCGCGGGCGCCGTGGCGGCCCTGCTCGGGACGCTGGCGCTGGTGTACACGCACCAGGTATGTGTGCGCGGCGCGCGGCGCGCGTCGCCGCGTCGCCGCGTCGCCGCGTCGCTGGAGCGCCCCGCGCTCGCGCGCCGGGGCGACGGCGGACCGGAAGCCGCGCGGCGCTCTGGACCCTCGCGCGCGCATGCCGCGCGCGCAAGGACGCCCCGCACGGCGACCTGGTCGCGCGTGCACCTGGCCTGCTGCTGTCTGAGCGCGCGGGGATGCTCCCGCGGTGCGCGCTGGCGCTGCGGTCCCGTGCTGCTGCGGCGGCGGCGGCTGCTTCCAGCCTGACACACGGTGTGGTGGCGCCCCGCCCCCGCTTGCAGACCGGCAAGGCCACCACGCTGGATGAGAACGGAAGCAATGTGCACGGTGGAAGCGCTCTGCAAAGTACTGTTGCTGTTGCTGTGATGTTGCGACACGCACTAGCACACGACCGGGCCCCGCCCGGGGCTGCGTTGCTGGGGATTTTCCGCCGTGCACGTTGCGCCTTTTCATTGAGCGTCTGTCCTTTTCACGCGACGCGCCGCGGAGCAAGCAGAGTTTGTCGGCCAACCGTCTTGGCCTCCGTGTTTTGAGCGCGTGCGCTGTGCCCGGGGTCTGCTGCGATTGTCGCGCCCGGCGCTCAACAGACAGCGACGCGCCGCTGTCTTTCGAAAGACAGCGACGCACCGCGCAGTCGTTCGAGCGTTGCGAATCGCCGTGCGATGGCGCCCGTGTCTGCATGTGCGCGCGTTGCCTGGAAGTCTGAGCTCCCGGGTTGCCTGCCGCACAGACAAGAACAAGGATGCATTGAACCTGCTGTCCAAGTTTTTCACCGGCGGGAGCAAAGCGCATTCGCTGGTCCTCACGCAACGCCCGCATCCCGACCCCCCCCCCCAGCGCGCTCGCCCACCCGCCCTTGTTCCCCCCCCCTGTCTCCTCGCTCTTTGAAACCAAACTCAACCCGCGCTTGCATGGCCCGAGTTGTCGCGCGCATGGCACGCGTAGTATATGTTGTGTATGTATGTATGTATGTATGTATGTATGTATGTATGTATGTATGTATGTATGTATGTATGTATGTATGTATGTATGTATGTATGTATGTATGTATGTATGTATGTCCTTG
>Ga0115006_10001511_pt1 | contig 14557 bp, 2 predicted proteins | sample ArcOceMetagenome_3_FD_88943 | JGI IMG/M metagenome (GOLD analysis project Ga0115006, IMG submission 88943) | Marine eukaryotic phytoplankton communities from Arctic Ocean - Arctic Ocean- Svalbard ARC20M Metagenome | ecosystem: Environmental > Aquatic > Marine > Oceanic | place: Arctic Ocean...
ACTTCACGTGCTTGTCATCCGCGCTGCAACCAGAGTATTCGGTTGCGGACTTCAATAAGTTGATGTCGATCGTTGGACTCCCAACGACCATCTGCTCGACCTCCTCCCAAGTGAAGAGGCAGAGCTGCCTCTGGGGGACCACTGTGCTGAACCCTCTAACAATCGCGTCAAGCATCTTGTCAAATTCCTTCAGCCTGACCTTGGTCGCCAAGTCGCAGAACTCCTCCCTGTTCTCGAAGGTCACGTCCCTCTCGCTTCCTCCCTCCAAAAGCTCAACCTTCCTGTCATCGCTCCCCAGGGTCTCAAAGGTTTCAAATATTATGTGCTCAAAAGTCTCAGCCGTGACCCCCTCATCGGCAATGTTTCTTATGCTATCCATGCTTTTGACGAAACTGATGTCGATTGCCTCAAGATCGTCCAATCCAATTAGTTCCCCACAGAGCTGTGATAAGTGAAAAGGGAGTGAAAAGGAAGTTAGCGATGAACAATGCGAACGCTCCTAATTCGCTCCGACCCCCCCCCCGCCTCACCTTCTTCCAGACCATGCTAGGCATCGTCAGGTTCAAATAGTCCCTGCTCCTCACAACTATCCCATAAATTTTCCCCACAAACTCGTACATCTCTGCGGCAGCGCTTCCAGCGACACTATAGGAGCTAGGATTTGGCACCCATGCGTCCCTATTCATTCCGACAGCGTGCCTCCCGTTAGGCGCAAGTATGAAAAGTGGGGTTGCCAAACTCATTAGCTCCGTAGCATACTCGCAGAAAGTCTCCCTGTAAGGGCCACCAGCGTCATGCGCGCGCTCGCCCATGAATGTCGTGTTGTAAAGTTGGCCACCTCTCCTCAGGTTGCTAGGGTGGATCCTATGGATCTGTCTGAAGGCCTGCCCAAAGCAACTCCATCTCCCACCAACGTCACACAGCCCGTTTCTGATGTGTTTCGTCGCTCTGCTCCTACTTATCTTCACCTCGAACATGTTGTCCGTGGATATCGTTGTAACAGAGAGGGCTTCTTCCCACCATGGAACCTTTATTCCCCTAAATATGAGCCTCCTCATCTTGCTTATTCCATAGGCGAGGCTGCGATGAGCGGAAGCGAATCGCGAAAGGGGTTGGGATGAGGGATGATAATTATTACGGTGATTATAGAGGGAGCGCGCCTTGTACGGAAGTGCGAGGGTGCGCGGTATTTGTCACTAGAGACGCTATTTTTAGCTCCTCGCTCTGCCGCCTCACCTTCCAACCTTCCCAAACTTGGACAAATCCACCAACGCGAGGCAGTTATTCAAGAGCTTGTTCACCATCTGGACCATCTTCCACCTCGCAAGGACGGGTTTGAGCCCTTCGCTCTCAGCCTCCATCTGACAAAGCTCCCTAAGGACGGGACTCCTTGTCAAATCTTCAATCAAAGGGCTAATATCCTCCCAGCCGGTCCGCAAAATTCCATCGGTCGTAAGATTTTTGGTGACGCTCACTGAGTTCGCATACTTGACCAAAGCGTAATCGTGTCCCAACCCACCGGCCCCAAATTCCTTCTCCATCTTTTTCTTCTCCTCCTCCACAACTTCGTCTCCAAGGCAGTAAATGGGTTTCATTTCAACCTTCCAGCCCCACCAATTTCCGTCCTCTTCGTCCTTATTGTCGCCTCTGCCCCATTTGAACTCCTCATCGATGTTCAAATCTCCTGCACCGACACCGAACAATCCTCCACTCCCTCCTTCGACCTCGTTCTTCCCTTCGCCCTTCTGCAAAGTATACCTGAACACCTTGTCGCCGTCGATGTCATTCCCGTCGCTTATTCCAGCCATCTCAATTACACCGAGCGCCCTGTTCCAGCCCTTGACATCTGCGACCTTGCCCCTGAAGCCATCACCGATGACAATCCCTGAGTCAAAGGGCGCTCCGAGCCTTTCTCCACTGAACGAACCCTTCCCGATTACAGATCCTCCCCCGCTCTTTCTGGCCTCAACCTCAATTTCCGTACCCTGCACCTTTAATGCCAACCAGTACCACTCTCCCTTCCTTACAAAACTTCTAATCGTCCTCTCAAAGCCAATAGCCAATTCTGCGTTGCCCATGACAATCTGAATGTCCATCGGAGCATTGCTGTCGACTTCCGCCGTGTTAGCCTCCACGATGATCTTGAACTGGCAAAGTTCCAAACCATCCATGTCTGCCTTTCTACCCAAAAGCTCTCCCCCGCCATTGACGCAGTTGAACCAGCAGCCGATTGTGAAATCGCCCATGAAGTCCGTTTTTGTACAATAAGGAATCATCCCCAAATTCTTGCCGAGACCTGACTGAACTGTTCCGACCCATCCCTCCTTATCGGCAACTGCTCCCTTGTTGGCAACTTTGAGCTCCTCAACCTCGATACTCCCCCCATCGCCTTCGATGGCAATGTAACGGGTACTCGTGTCGGCGACCCCGACCCTCTTCAAGTCGTAAAAAACTGCGTCACCCTTTCCCTTCACGCCAAACCTATAAAAGCCTTCCGACCCATCATCCCAGACGACGTGGAATCCCCGATTCTCCTGCGCGCCCCAAGCCGCCTGCCTCTTTACCTCGCCATTCCCCCCTTCGCCCTCCGCTCCCCATCGCCAGTCCCTTCCCCTCTCAACAATGTCTCCAACCTGAAGAAGTGAGTAGCAAGAAAAGTTGGCGTCGTCCAACGGGTCCACCAACCCGTACCTATCCCAAAAACGATCCCCAAGAAGCATACCGTCCTCTGTCTTTCCTTTCATACCCTTCAACTTTCTCAATACAGCTCCATCTTTTCCCTTGACAACAACTACTGAGTTTTGAGGCATACTTGTTTCGCTTGAGAAAATGACAAAAACGCGGGTTGCCCCAGGAAAGCTAAATCTCTGCTCGTTTGAAGTTGAGGACGTGTACGGGTGCTCGCTCTCCATAAAAGTGGTGTTCTTCTTTGAGAGTCTAGGTAGGATCTCCTTTGAAACGACAAACGAAGGGATGGTTCGCCTCTCGATCATTTTTAGGCCATCCTTGCACTCGATGAGGCTTTTAAGCCATACAGGCCACTTATCTCCGTCATCCCCGACCCTGAATTTCCCTCCGCTCCACTCCTCCATTCCTTCAACATACCTGTACCCCATGCACGCACAACTCGCCATAGACTGGACTTCGCTGGGTCGGAACTTCGAAGAATTAAAGGCCGAAGACGTGATCTTTTCGGTTGCTCTCTGGACCACCCAAAGTACGGTCTTGACGACTTCTCTCCTGTCATCCTCAAGCTCTGGGTAAGCATCGTCAGGCCCAGCCTTCGCGAAGAGGCTCTCAAGAAGGGAATATATCCTATCTTTCCACTCTCCATCACTTCCCGTCTTTTCACCCTCCTCAAGTAACTTTCTGAGCATCCTGAAGACCTTCCTCTTTCTCATCCATCTTCTAGTTACCCCAACCTCCCCACCAGCTTCAAGAACCCAGGACGCGAAATCAACTTTCGCATCAAGCGCCATGGACATATTCTTGCAAGAACTTGGAGTCCCTCCAGAGGCCGAGTCCGACCCTAACCCTCCCTTTTTGGCATCCTCGGATCCAGGAAGAGGAGGCATGATGCCAACAATGTCCATTTCGAAGCCCCAGTCGTTATTGCTTGAGTCGGAATGGAAGTATACTTCAACGTCACCTCCATCGACCCACACCGCCGGCCTATTTACTCCAGGATAATTCTTGTCGCTGTTGTTCACTCTCCCATGGAAAGGGCCAAGGTGAGGAGAAGATCTGTCCCCGGCAGGGTATATCTTCACGTAGTCGCAATCGGTCTCGGTACTACTCAGAGGGTCAAAAGTGATCTTGACTTTGAGAGCCCCAGGGATTTTGACGCGCCAGTACTTATCCATGTTATCTTGGTAATTGTGGGTTGTACCTATGTGCTTTCTGACGGCCTTAAACTTGGGTATTATGCTAGACTGGGCTATCTTCTCCTCCATGACTTTCAGACTGTTCGCGCAAAGATTCTGCAACAAAGCAGTCTTGTCGACCCCTGATGTTCCTGGTTCTGTGACGGCAAGTTTCTGAATCTTTTCCTTGATGACGTCGAGGGGTTTCTTGTTGAACTCCCCTTTTTGCCTGTCGAAGACAATGCCAAGAAACTTCTCCATGTCTTCCTCCTCGATGTCCCACTGTCCGTAGAGTCGAAGCTGAGGGATGAGACTTGTCAAAGTCATCTGGCTGTAGCCGATGCTCACGGCAGAGCTTAGTGCCCACGTGAGGCTCTCGAGCTCATCTATTGCGCTCCTGACAGTATCCGAAGCAATGTATCCGAATGCTCCGTCGTATGCATCAGATTCGCCTCCCTCAGCCCTGCTGCTATCGCTGACCTCCCAGACAGGATTGTGAAGACCTTTCATCTTCTTCTTTGGATCTTCGTCGTCGTCGAGGTCATCCTCGCCGATGCCGAACCCCCCTCCCTTGAGATCCTCGAGCTGGAGGTTGATACTTTCGCCGTCGTTCGACTCCCCCCCACCAGAACCTTCCGAAGACTTCGACCTCAAATCATTCTCCTCGCCAGGGAAGCAAAGGAACTCCGCGTCGTCGCTCCGCCTCTTGACCCAACCAATACCAGCGTCCAAGGATGTGGGATTTTGTCCGCTTCTATCGTCGTTACTGCTAGTATTATTTTCAGCGGTGCTTGTCATGCTGGAATCTCCTCCCTCGGAACTTAAGGCACCACCAGTAGCGGAACTCCCCCTAAGTCTTAGTCCATCCGAAGCCTCTGCCCCGACTAGGGCAATCTTAACCCAATATCCCCTCTCTTCCACGATTCTGACTTCCTTCCCTTTGCTTAGAGTCATTAGCTGATTCCCCTGGCCCGCGGGAGCTCCATTGTTCCCCGGCACTTCGATCACAGGAGTTAGGTCGTACATAACCGCAAGAATGCTTCCAATCCCACCTGAAGAGCCTTTCTGCCTAGCACTCCTCGCATCAGCGCCCTCTTCGCCTTCTAAGGCAACTTCTCGCAGCGCACTTTGGGATGAATAATCATTCTTCGGATGCGTCTTCTGGTTAAGGAGGCCGGCGTTGGTCTCTCCGCTTGCGTTCATTTTCTCCAAGAAACCGAGCACCTCGTCGCTAGGCACCAACTTCTGGCCTCCTCGTCCCTCCCTCATGACTCCAACACCATATCCTAAATTCTTGCTCGCTTCCATAACCGAACAGTCCACGTAATCAATTTCATCTACCACGACCTTGACAGTGAATTTCCAGCCCCAGTCAGTAACGGAGCCGTCAGTCTTGAAGACGAGACAGAACCTGTCGGACTCAATAACAAGTGGGGGACGTCCCCCGAAACCAGGCCAGTTGCTGCTTCCCCTGTCCTTCCCGCCAGTGAATCTCTCTCCCCACATATCTCCCTGCTCTTCGTCTTTGTAGAACACGACATAATCGGCACCATTCTCCGTCTTGGTTTCAGGGTCAAATGTGATGATGAGCTTTGACGCGTTTTTGAAAATGCACATATCGGCAGAATTGTGGTTGTTCGCGTAAGGGTGCGTGCTCTCGTACATTGCACTCTTTCCCCCTCCGCCGCTACTCTTTAGAGTGGGCTTCTTGTTCAAGCTCTCCCTGACCAACGCTCTACATAAACCACTGCCATCGTTTTCGCCTTCCTCGCCGCTTGACGGCGCGAACAACGCGTTTGCAAAAGAGTTGTTCTCGCCTTGACCGCTCACAAGAGAGTTCAAGGCGACGCTACCTAGTGCCTTAAGGTAACATATCATGCCTTTCCCCCTTGGTGGGCAAGCCTTTGGGGGGAATTCCTTCGACACTGTCCGTGCCTTCGCGGTGAGTTTGAAACCCCAAGAATTCACCGACGAAGAAGTTCGGAACTCCATATAGCAGTTGCCAGCCATGACGGTCAATGGACCTGTGCCTCCAACTCCAGGCCATGGACCAGCTGAACCGCCACCCTCGTAAGATCCCCACTTGTCGGATTTGCTCTCGTCCTTCCATATTATCACCTTGTCGTCTGCTTCCTTCAGGCTGCACTCTTGAGCAAAAGTGATGGTGATTTTGTCTGCGCCAGGAAAGTTAAGCGATTTGAACATGGAAATATCTTCCCCGTGAGGATGTTCGCTCTCGACCACAACCTCCTCGTCTTCCTCTTTAACAATGACGTCCATTGTACTTCCCTTCCAATCTCCTCGGTCGCTCTCGATCAGGTTCCTCAAAAACTTAACAATTGCAAACCTTGTAACAGAATCGTCAACAAGGGCTTCCTTGACCCCGTCAATTCCCTCCGCCCTGCTATCCCCGGTAGGAACAACGTTTCCCAACGGAACGATGTCGCCCTTTCCTCCACCGGCGTAAGAAACCACAACAGCGTCCCCAAAGTGATCGCAACCTTCCCAAAAGCTCTTGTTCTCTTTTGCTTTCATTTCTTCTGGCGGCACACAGTCCGCGATTACAACGCACTCGGTCAGAGTCGAGCCTAACTTGTTGACGCCCTTGCAAATGCCACTTACACCAACCAGATTCTCATTGAAGGTTCCACCCAAGATTGCTATGCTCGCAAGAAGCAAGTGTGACTCGTCCGTGGAGATCAAGTTCCGATTTGCTAAATCCTCCTCAATTGACTTCCAGCGATTCATGGTATCCCGAACGATGCTCATGATTTGTTCTCTGAAGTCAACATTTCCCATGAGAGCTCGAAGGAGATTCACCTGCTCCCTACAAATGGACTCCCTCTCTCGACGGCTCCACATTGAATCAGAAGATGCAGGATCACTGGTATTCGACGAGTTTGCGGCATTTGAATCCTCTTCAGATCCTCCTATGAGGTTGAAGTATGGATTCATGCACCTTCCAATATCTTTCATTATCCCCTTAACAAAAGTTTCGCCCCCTGCAGCTGTGCTTTGGGTATCAGCTACCTCTGTCCGACCCAATGGCATGACATTTTTAAGAACCCGGTAGCTCGCTATTTTCACGGAGGGCTCGCCAAGTCGGGAAAGAATAATAAGTGCTTTGAGGACTGATGGAGTTACCAGTGCTGCGGACGTTGAAAGTATCCCAGATCTAGCACAGCGAAGGGACATCACAAGAACGTCGAGACAAAGGTTCTCGGTGGTGAAAACTGGAGTAACGAGCGGTTTCGTGTCCTGCATTTTGAGAATAGCTGAAGGGTCCAGAACATTCTTGAAAACAACCATGCTTGACACGCATCCATTGAAGGAACGTGTAAGAAGAGCGCTTGAAGGAGTATCTTTGGCAGCCGGTAGAACGCCCGAAGGGGGATTTCCGAGATAGAAGGGCGACAAGTTGTCGGTGATTTTGTGATTTTGTTTGGGGACATCTACTACGGTGGAGTCGGGAGAAGACTTTTCGTCGTCTTTGCCTAGGGGTGCGACAGCGACGAGCTCCTTATCATCTTCCTCCTTGGTTCCGCTGGCGTTTGTACCCTCATTCTCATCGTCCTCGACAACGCTAACCCTTGGTTGACCATCTTGATCGGGGTCAAGAACGTCCTTGGGCATTTCTGGGAAGATCGGTTCGGCATAGAGCTTGAAACCCCAATCGTGGTTACTTCCATCACTCTTGAACTGAACAAAGAACTTGGTCCTCTCAATGACAAGGTCTTGCCTTCCCTCCAATCCCGGCCAGTTCCCCTCACTCCCATCCATACCTCCGCAGTACTTTTCTTCCCCGATCTGACTTGTACGCTTCTCGTCCTCGAAGAACCTGACAAAGTCGAAGGTTTTCTCCGTCTTGGTCGCATCATCAAAGTATACCTTGTAGCCTACAGCCCCATCAACGCTTACTTCCCAGTTTTGGTCAGTGTATGGCCCGTACGGGTGCTTGCTCTCGATAACCACAGCGTCGCTAGCTCCACCCTCCTCTTCCTTCTTCATGCTCTTGGGAATGTTCGCTTCGCCTTCTTTCAAGCCGTTGACAAACATGCTGCACGATGTTTCATCAGAAACAACTGCAACATGGGTCCACACCGAATGAGGAACCTTGGACGAGCTATTGACAACGAGCCATTCCTCGTCCTTTCCATCCCTCTCATTTCCCATGCTCGCGAGATAGCTGAGGGTTCCGTCGAGGTTGACCTGCATCTTCAGTACACCCCAGGCAACGCCAGTGCCGTCTTCAGACGCATTAGAAGGGTGTCCTTTGTGATATATTGTTCCCGACGCCGACTGATCTACAACCTTGACGTCATAAACCTTGCATGAATTGGAGGGTTTGGCAGGGGAAGCCTTCTGAAGCGTTGCTTGGCCTATTGAGTTGGAGGAAAGACGAGGCATATCGTAGGATAGACGTGGAGCAGGAGATGCAGATGGCGAGACTTGCTGTGGAGATCTAGAATTCGAAGCTCGCTGTTCGCCCACGACATCGATACGACTCTGCTCCTCCTGGCCCTCCTGTTCTGCATCCTCTCCTTCATCTTCTCCTTCGTCTTCCCCCTCATCGCCGCTCTTCTTAGACTTCTGTTGGATCACCTTTCCGAATCTAACCGTCTCGATCTTCTTGTCATTGTCCCACCTCACATCCACCTCTCCGTTTCCTTGGATTGCAACAACTGTTCCCATCTCTCGGAGAAGCTTTTTCTTCTTCTCCTTCTTCTTGAGTGCCCTTCCCGAGTCCCCTTCGTCCTCCTCGTCTCTATTGCCGTCCTTATCCTTCTTCGACAAAGCTGGATGATCGAGGGTGCGCATTACTCTCCAGCCATCCTTCAAGTGATCATCGCCCATTGGCCCTCTCAGCTCTTTGTCAAAGGATGTTTCTTTCCTCTTTATCCAAAGGGAAGTTGTATTGGGTGTTGTGAGAGGAATATGAGGGGCGACCTTACCAGGGAATCGCCTATCCAAGTTGATGACATCGTCAAAGACAATCGTTGGGTTCGCGTCGTTTCTTTCATCAGTCAAATCTTGACCGCCCTCGGTTTCAACGCTTGTGTCAACCTCTTCAATACCCTCTAAGCTGAGCCTCGCTTCTCCCTCTCCGCTCCTGCTTGCTAAGACACTGTCAACGGCTTCCTCGAGCTGCTCTTCGAGAAGCGTTAGCAACCTTGTCGTCCATCCTGAAAGGTTCTCTATTGCCTCAAGAGGCTGCCCCTCCATTCCAACTCCCCTTGCCAAGAGACCTTCGAAGGCGTCCCAAGCTACTGCTCGAATTGCCTCATGTACCGAAGAAAGTAGGGGTCGAAGAATTATAAGAAGCGAAGTCTTGGTCAAAGAGTCGTGATCAGTGTAGTCGTAGTCGATCGATAAGGATTTTAGACAACAAACTGTGAGTTCGGTCCTGTCTATTGACAGCGCTGTTGTATCTGCTGAGCCCTCGGGGCTCAAAACATAGTGATCTGGTACTGTAGCCCTGTCGTCTTCCCTTGTACTGCTTTGGTCGACCTCTCCTTCGCCATCAGATTCTTCGTTGTCCTCATCCTCGACCACATCGTCGCCATCGAAAAGAATATCATTGTTGTGGTTTGTGCTATTTATCTCCTCCATGATACCAACAATCACCTTGACAACCATAAACCAATTCTCCTTTAGCTTCTCCCTAAGCTCCGCCTTGCTCCCTTCGACTCCGTTCATGTAATGAGTTTTCGATTCGCCCTTATCGTCCCTCCTTGTCAAAATGAGGTTCCTAAGGGTGCTTACGACCAGTGCCTTGCTCTTCATCATGGTCGTTCTCGAAATTAAATCTTCGAGCAACTTGAAGCCAACTGTTCTAATCCTCGCCCTTTCATTCCTCTTGTCCCTAACACTAATGAGAGTGTCGATGTTGATTTCTTCCTGAAGGAATAGAAGAATGCGCTCCGCAACGCTACTAACCCTATTTTTCTCCCTCCTCTCATTCGCGATCCTTCTCCATTCCATGAATCTGCTCAACTTATGAGTAGCCTGGAGCTCCCCAACAGCACGTTTCCAACGATCTGTGTTGAATGACACCTGCCTGCTGAGCGCCAACTTAGCGGCCAGCTGAAACTTGTTCTTCGCGTTCTCGTGATCTACTAGCGGGGGAGGCAAAGAGATGAGGTACATGGCCTTCTCGACAATCTTGACAGAGACAGCGTTGACGACCTTCTCGTCGGCACCGGAATAAAGGCTATCGCCGCGCACGAGAGACAGCGGTGCGGGAGTAGTGGCTGCCTGTGCAGCTCTCATATCGCTGAGCTTGAAGAATTGGCGCATCTTCTGCCCGAGCTTCCATGACTTCAAGAGAACATCAGAAGGCTTCGTGTCTTTGCCCTCTGCAAAACGCATAGCGTCGGGGGCGGCGTGCTTTGACCATAGAAGCGTGGCAATACTCGCGTTAACGGCTCTATTGATGTTCTCTTCTAGCCCTTGATCTTCAGGCACCAAACGCTTCATCTTGTAAACAAGCTGCTCTGCCAGACTCCCGTCCTTGTTTGGACTCTTTGCATCCGCCAACGCCTTCAAGAATGCGTCCTCTGAGTTGAGCTTCTTTCCCTTCTTCGACTTTTTCTCTTCTTTGGCTCCTCCAAATATGTCGTCCTCAAACCACTTGCTGCATAAGTCCTCGGCAGGATCCCATGGTGTGCCGACCAAAGCCTTTCCGCATATGCACGCAACGCAAGATGAAATGTGCTGGTCAAGGGACGCGAGCCAGTGACTCTCCTTCCCTCCCCCCTTGCTCTTGACCTCTGCCGAAGCAGTGAAGGAAAAACCCCAGTCTTCATTGCTTCCGTCGGATACAAATTCGAACCAACACGTATCGCCTTCGACCTCAAGAGGCGGTTTGTCGTTCATCCCTGGCCATGAAGCATCCGAATCTCGACCGGTGAGTTTTTCACTGACTAGGTGTCTCTTGTCCTTGTCCTTGTAGAACTTGATGAAGTCGTAAGAATGTTCTGTGCGTGTTCGGTCGTCGAACGCAATGGTCATCGTCTTCGCACCGGGAATTTTTACCTCTGTGAGTTCCCTGGTGTTTGGAAGGTAGGGATGTCTGGACTCAAAAGTAAGAGACTTCATCGAAGTTGTCTCTGTGACTGATGAGGTGCTCTTCATACGAAATGGGGGTATCATAGACGCAAGAGAACCAACCGACGACACCATGGGAAGTAGAATATCCGCAAGCTCGGGAATAAATGTTAGGTACGTTGACCCAAACTCCTCAACTATGCAATTCACGGAGAAAATTAGGTTAGGAAGAAGAGCGGTAAGGGGCAGTTTTGCGTGCTGCTCAATATCGAGATCAAAGTAGCGCGAGTCCGACGCCCTCTCCTTCTGAGACTCGATGGCATGCTGGGCAATGGTAGTTGTCATGAGCGCAAAGTTCTTGCAGATGTAAATGAGATCGGACAAGGGGGATTTCTTTGATTTTTTGGAAGCCTTTGTTGAGGAGGGGGGTGCCTTTGGAGGAGATTTGGGAGGCGATGAAGGAGTTGGTTGGGGCGGAGGGGTATCGACTGAAGGGGTGCCTCCATCAGCATCGGGACTGTCACTGGCTTCCTCGTTGCCAGAACCCTCAGACTTGGAAGCATCACCCTCCGAACTGATTGAGACCGCGGCTTTAGAGATAAGATGATTGGAAAGGGTGGCCAGCATGTTCAGCGACGCGGCCCCGATACCTTGAGGAGGCGAAGAAGAATCTGAGATAAGGTTGGAGCAGCTCATCTTCCACTCCTTGGTCGTGATCGACAGTAATGACTCGACGAGGAGCAGCGTAGTGGTGGAGTCGGAGGCGTTTGACTTTAAAAGGTCGGTTATGTTCTCCGGTTTCGAGAGCTGAACCATGAGGATTTGAAGCAGCTGAGGCTCTGAACCTCGCAAATCTCCGGACACGTACTTTCGAAGGTAGCTGATAAGCAATTCGCAGCGTCCCTCAGTAGATGGCCAAAAAAGATTCAGCGATACCTTGAGCAAGCGCAGGCACGCTTCTGCCAAGAGAGGCTCGGGAGGAGGAACCACGCAGCATTGAAGCAGCAGGAGCTTGAGCTTAACGGAGGGGTTTAGCCTGATTAAATCGAGCGCAAGAACAGGGTCGGTTCCCGCCAGGAGCTGGTTAACATTTGCTGTCAAAATCTTCAATGTTGACAGAACGATTGAGAAGGTGGGAGACTCGGCAGTGATCGGATTGCTCCCCGTGATGTGAATAGAATGGCGAAGCAGGAGGGAAATCAACTCGCTGAATGTTGAACGAGAAGCGTCAATGGACAGAGGGATCGAAGGCGTAGGGAGAATGCGCTTCACAGTTGCTGCACCCTTGTGCCTTGGAACAATTACCTGCCTGATGTCCTCGGGGCGAGCACCCTTGACCCCAACGATCGCAATTGAGTCCGATGATTTGAGTTTTTCAATGTTGGAGACCCCAATTGACTCAAAGGACTTCACACAGCGCGTTGACATTCGTTCTCCGCTGGTGATACTTCCGGCTGACGCCGCTAGGAGAAGGGTATCTGCAGGTAGCTTCTCGATCAGGTCGGCAACCCTGTCACAGAGGAAGCCTGAAGATATCGAAAGAACTGTTGGAGCGAAGTCATTGTTCTGGGAAGAGTAATCCACGACAACAAAGTTCCACCCTTTGCCAACCTGCGGGAGCTCGACTCCGCGGACCTTAAAGTAACATAATTCGGCGTCGCAATTGCTGGCGACCTCGACCTCGTAAATCATTTCCTCGTGCGCTAGCGGAAGGATCGGAGGAGAATAAGGCTCCGAAAGTTTGTCAAGATAACAGAGAATGGTAGCAGCGACAGCCTCGTTTGAGGTGCCCCCTGCGTGAAGCGACAATCGTTCCGATGGCTTGTCGAGGGTCGAGGTGTGACGGGGCTTCAATGAGCGAAGCGAATCGCAAAAAGGGTTAGGATAAGGGACGACAATTATTGCGGTTGTTACTCCGATCCTCGTTTAATCTTACCTGTAATCCCATGTTACGCCATCTCATAACTGTGCCCTCTGGAGTCGCCCCATGGATCATGTTGTTGCGCAAGTCGAATGCGAGAACGCTCGGGGCGTTGTTTGGCAAGAACTCAAGTACCTCGACTGAAGACTCGATCCCTGTTGAAAGGTTGAAAGAGAAAAACTTGATCTTGATGGTATCGTCGTTCAGGGAATCCATCTTTTTGGACGATGAGGATTCCTCGTCAACGTATTCAATGGTTGATAAGGGGACCCCGATGGTAAGGAAGTGCCCATTGGTGTACAGGGAGTATCCTCGTGTGAGGTAAATAGGGTTGAGAGAGGAATATTGTAGAGAGAGAGTTGGAGCGGAGGATTGGAGGTTGTGGTCCGTCTTGTTGACAGAGAGGATGTGGGTATTCTTAGGATTCGACGGAGGGGTGATGGTGACGAAGTAGAGGGAGTTTGAATCCGAAGTCATTGCAACCTCGCGAGGAGGGCAGCGGGGCGTTCCGAAGCAGTGTAAGGAGACGAGGGAAAGATTGGAAATTGCATTGTCCCTCGCAGCACCTTGGTCTACAGCCGCAGAAATATTTCTGTTTGTGGCGGTTGGGGTTGAGGGCGATGATGCGAGAGAATCTGTATCCGAGTCGTCATCAGGAATGACGTCCGGTGCATTGCTCTCAGTGTCGACAGAGGTGTTTGAGAACGTGAAAGTGAGAACATCGTCCCTCGAAAGCTTGCAGTGGTTCTTGACGGCGTGAAGGAGGGTGACGTAATATTGGTTCTCGCTCCCTGGTACCTTCTCCTTGATGACCGTTTCGTGCCCCAACTGTAAGGTGGAGGAGAGGGTAATGTTGCCATTGGGCAGAGAAACATTGACACAGATGTCGGGAAGCGGAGGATCCGACAGTGCAGATGCAGGAGGTGAGCAGATAAAGGTGCAGCCGAGGTAATCGATTTTTTGGCTGCTAACAGTAACAGAGAGTGGGGAATGCGTAAGCGAAGAGAAGGGAACCTGGTTCAAATCAGAGATCGAGATGGAGGAATAATCAAATTTGGGCAAAGGTGGTGGAGGGGGTGCAGCGTTTTTCCTAGCTGGCGAGGTTGGCGTAGAAGTCGAAGGGGTTCGACTTAGGTCGAAATTGATATCATTGGAAAGGATTGGAGCGAGGATCTGCGAGTCCCAGCTGGCCAACCCTCCGTGCTTGCAGGAGAGGAGGTTGACATCGCGAGCCAGGCGGGGGGGAGGAATTGGTACATTCGACACCAGGCTCGGGCTTAGTGTGGAAGGGTCGATCTTGATGACCTTGTTGCAAAACGAAGAAGTCAAGAGGTGCACGGAGGAAGAGGTCTGGGCAAGGTAATTCTTGGGGTAGATATTTTCAGTCGAAAGAATGACACCATCCGTTGAAATGCACACGTTGTCGAACTTGTGCTTGGGTGGCGTCATGTTGGAGTTCACGAGAGGCGGCAGGCTTTCCGAAGGCATAGCTGGTGTGCCCTCCGGGGAAAGCGAGAGTGAATTCTCGGTAGAGGTTCCCTGGTCTGTGTTTTGGTCCTCAGATTCAGATTCGCTCTCCGAGTAGTTTTCGGACTCTGGTTCCGACTCTTCCGAGTCAGGCTCCGAGTCGTCTTCTGAATCCGAGTGCCTTCTTCTACGCCCACGCCCCCTCCTTCCCCTTCTTCCCCTCCTTCCATGATGGTTCCGCTCCCCATCGTTATCTCCC
>Ga0115006_10001513_pt1 | contig 14543 bp, 6 predicted proteins | sample ArcOceMetagenome_3_FD_88943 | JGI IMG/M metagenome (GOLD analysis project Ga0115006, IMG submission 88943) | Marine eukaryotic phytoplankton communities from Arctic Ocean - Arctic Ocean- Svalbard ARC20M Metagenome | ecosystem: Environmental > Aquatic > Marine > Oceanic | place: Arctic Ocean...
GCGATGCGTGTCATTCAGCGCATTCGGCGGCGAGAGGACAGCACGCGACGATGCGGGACGATCGCGCCTCTTCGCTTTGCGGCCGGTGCCTGGTCGCCGCGCCAGCTCGGACGATCGTGCGGACTGGCCCACTGCGGCACGTGCAGAAGCCGGCGAAGATGCACCCCCCGTCCGTGCGGCGCCAGCCTGCAGCGAACCGTTCACCACTGCAGCAACCGAGGGTCCGGACACGTTCACCACCGTCGCCGTTGCGAGGTCCGCCACCACCGAGGTGTTGAGGTGCTGCTCGGGAAGGGCGTGCGCTGCCCAGACCGGCACCTGCGACAGTCGCGCGTCCGCCGAGGAATTGACCAGCTGCTGCGGCTCGGGCACCGATCTGAGAGCCTCGCCCGCATGCACTGCCGCCGCCGCCGCCGCAGTCGCGGTGGCAGCGGCCGTGGCACCGCTCGTGAGTGCTGCGGCACCGCTCGCCTGACTTGTGAGTTCGACGGCCCTGCCATAGCCAACGCCCTTGAGTATCGACATCGAGACAAACTCTCCCAAGAAGGAGAGGCAGAAGGTGAAGAAGAGGTAGCCGAGGAAGAGGAAGAGAAGCGTGTAGGCCAGCCAGCGCATGTACTTTGGCCCAAGCAGCCGGTACAGCCATCCGTAGATTGGGTCGTCGGAGACGCGGCCGATGGGCGTCGGCAGGTGTGGGTTTGCGTTGGGCTCGTCGCGCCCCTCGCCAGCCGGCAGCATGCCGTGGTGGAGGCGCGCCGCTGGCACGAGCTCGATCGAGATCATCATCTGGCCGATGGGCTCGGAATTACCCTCCCGGTGGAGCGGCACCCAGACGCGGTTGTGCTCGGCGACCGGGTCGACCTCCTGCTCCTTGTGCTGCTCCCATGAGAAGAGGCCACGCGGCTTGATGCCGCTGTCGGGCGCGGCGTGCTTCAGGCCGAGGTCGGAAGGGGCGCAGTAGGCGGGGCGCGGCTGCTTGCGGCGCGAGCAGCGGCGGAACCACTTGTGCAGGTCGAGCTGCGCCTCGCCCAGGTAGTCGTTGGGGCTGAGGACGTCGAGGTCCCACATCTGCAGGCCGAGCCGGGCGTCCTCCGACTTGATCGACGGGTCGAGCGTCACGGGCCACTTGAAGCGCCAGTTGAACGAGCCCTGCCCCGCGAGGGCGCGCGCGTGCGTCTCGGTGTGCTGCCAGTTGCTGCCGTTGCCAAACTTGAAGGCGCCGTACATGTCGACGAGCCCCGAGTGGTCGGCGTCCTCGAGGTACTCCTGGTAGAGCTGCCCCTGCCAGCAGATCACGCGCAGCTCCCACTCGGTCGGCTGGGGCGGCGCAATGTCGATCGGCTCGGGGTGCTCGGCGGCGGCCTCGGGCGTCAGGATGTCGACCCACATCTCGAGGTGGCCCTGCGGCCGCCTCGAGAGCGGCGAGTAGAGCGAGCGGCGCTCGAGCGGCGGGCGCGACTGCATCGTCTCCGCCCACGTGGGCGACGACGTCCGGTCCATCAGCGCGATCTCGGTGCGGCCGATGAGCTCGTCGCCGTCCCAGTCCCAGTCCCAGCACTCGATGATCAGCCGGTTGTCGTCGGGCAGCCGCACCTTTGGGATCTCGAAGACGCGGTAGAACGGCGCGTCGAGCACGTCGGTCAGGTGCGCGTCGCGGCTGCCGAGCTCGTTGTTCCCGAGCGTGACGCGCAGGTACGGGTCCGAGTAGCTCTCCGTGCCCATCCGCGGCACGAAGCGGTCCGCGCCCATCCGACTGGCGCTGCCGCCGCCGATCATCGTCTTGACGCCGGCTGCCCACGACTTGTCGCGCGGCGTCAGGTTGACGCCGCGCAGCACGTAGACACGCACGACGTACTCCTGCGGCGTCGTGAGCTTCGCGAAGAGCTCGGCGTCGGCCGGGGGCAGCGGCGCGCCGTACGGCGTGACGCGCAGCAGCGCGTTGAGCGTCGCCACCTTGGTGATCTTCTTGCCCTGGCCGGAGATGACCTCGAAGTGCTTGAACGGCATGTCGTCGAGCTCCTCCTCGAGCTCCGCCTTCAGCACGCGCCGCCCGTTCATGTACGGCGTCTCGCGCACGAGCGTGTCGTACGCGTGCCCGAGGGCGCGGTGCTCGGCGCCGATCTCCCTGACCTTGCCGGTGAAAGTGACGCGCTCGAGCTGCAGCTGCGTGAAGCGATTCCGCAGCGCAATCTGCTTCCTGTCGATGCACCAGCAGCAGAAGACGTAGAAGCAGCCGCAGAGCGAGCGGCAGCCGCGGCCCATCTCGTGCTCGATGTGCGCGAGCTCGCGCTTGAGGCGCGCCATCTTGGTCAGGGCGACCTTGAGCTCCTGCTCGTACCGCACGAGCTCGCTCTCGAGCAGCTCCTCGTCGGCCTCGTCGAGGGCGCCCGCCAGCTGCGCCGCCGCCTCGTCCATCAGCGCCACCTGCGAGAGGATGTCCTCGTTCTCCGCGCCGATCGACGTCAGCACGCCGCTGGCCCCCTCGGCCGCCTTGCGCACCTGCTTCGCCATCGTGTTCCTCAGAGACTTGAGCAGCTCGGGCCCACGCCGCATCAGCTTGCCGCCGACCACCACGCCGCCCTGCTGCTGCTGCGGCGCCACCAGCGTACCCTCCACCACGCTCGCCCCGCCCCCCTCCTTCTCCTCGCCGAAGAAGTTGCGCGCGTCGAAGGTCAGCTCCTGCAGCGACTCATGATGGCCGTCGTCGACCGACTTCCTCTCCGTCTCCGTCTTCCTCCCGTTGAAGGGCAGGTGTTCTCGGATGTTCTCGAGGGCGGATGTTCTCGAGCCCTCGGAGTCGGGCCCCTCGGAGCCCCCCGGGAGGAAGAGGTCCTTGGGCAGGTAGCGCGCCAGCTTGATGTTGGTGGCGCCGAGGAGCGGCTCGCGCAGCCCGCCGAAGAGCGAGTCCTTGACGCGCACGCGCAGCGCCGGAAGGAAGATCGGATCGATCGGCAGCGGCGCCTGCAGCGTGAGCGTCTCCGCGTAGAGCGGGTTGCTGGCCGACGGCGTGCAGCTCGGCGTCGTCGAGCCGCGCTGCAGGTCGCCGATCTCCTCGTACCCGTCGGGCGCGCGCTCCGCCCACCGCCGCCCGCCCACGTCGAGCTCGACGTACGGCTTGCGCGGCCCGCTCGCCGCCGCGACGACCCTGTCGAAGCGGGGCCGCGTCGACGGCGCGCCGCCCGCCACGACGTTCTGCAGCCCGAGCACGGCGATGTGCAGCGACGCCATCCTGGTCTCGGGGCGCAGCGACGGCAGCGGCACGTCCGACGGCGCGAGCTGCGGGAAGTGCAGCTCGCCGCGCACCGCCTCGCCCTCGAGCAGCTGCGGCTCGGCGCTCGTCAGCTTGAAGAGCTCGAGCTGCACCAGCACCGAGCCCAGCTCGGGGCGCGCGCGGTGGCGCGCGTGCGCCCACGCCGCGAAGCGGAACGCGCCCCGGCCCAGCTCGGTGGTCGGCACGCGCTCCGTGAGCGGATGCCACTTTGGGCTGATGCCCGCCGGCTGCGCCCGCTCCCGTCCGCTCGGCCCCGCGGCGGCGCTCGGCGCGGCGGCGGCGGCGGCGGCGCTCGACGACGCTCCCCCCGTCGCCTCCGCCGTGGTGATGAAGGCGCGCTGCGCCTCGAACGGTGACGGAGAAGAACCGATTGCGGCGGCGGCGGCGGCGGCCTTGGCGCGCGCCGCCTTCTGCACGCGCTCCGCCGCCTGCGCCCGCAGCTTCTCGTCCATCGTCAGCTTGCGCTTCGGCTTGGCGGCGCCGTCGCCGCCAGTGGCGCCCGGCCGCGGGAAGGCCTCTCCGACGCGGACGCGGTCCATCGGCATCCGCACGCAGCCCACAAAGTCGGCCGCGTCGAAGGTGTCGAGATCCCACACCTCGAGCATCAGCGGCGGCGCGTAGGCGAGGTCGGGCAGCCAGACCTGCGCCGAGAGCGTCTCGTACCACTGCGGGTTGACCGTCTCGCTCTCGACGCTCGAGCGCTTGCTGCCGCGCTTCGTCGGCAGCGAGAGCCGCTGCCCGTTGACGACGGCGACCACGTACGGGTCGAGCAGCCCGTTGTCGTCCATCGGCGGCATGTCCTTGCCCTGGTACAGGTGGAGGCGCACCTCGTACGGCGAGTAGATCAGCTGCCTCGGCATCTCGGCGGGCGGCCAGTTGGGCGACGGGCGGCCGACGTCCTCGGCGTCGAGGCGGAGCAGCGACAGGTGGATGAGCAGCGACGGCGGCGGCTGGCCCTGCGCCCACTGCTGCGGCGCCGTCGGCTGCAGCGTGAGCCAGCGCGGCTTGAAGGCGCGCGGCGCGTCGAGCAGCTCCTGCGCGCGCAGCCGCACGAACGCGAGGCGGTGCGAGTCGCGCCGCGAGCACAGGTACACCACCACGTCGGCGAGCTGCTTGGGGTCCTCGGCCATCGCCAGCTTCGCCACCCGGTTGAGCTTGTGCAGAACGCCCGGCTGGTCGGCGCCTCCGCGCGGCTGCCGCCGCGTGCCCACGTCGGCGGCCTCCTCGTCGCTGCTGTCGGCGCGGCGCCCCTGCCGCGTCACGAAGTCGCCCTGCCCGTCGACGAGCTGGACGGCGCGCGTGCGGTAGGCGTGCGCCTCGACGACCACCTCGACGAAGACCTCGTCGTCGGGGCCGCGCTCGTCCTCGGCGTCGGAGGCGGAGAGCGACGACGCGATCTGGTCGCCCACCTTCTTGACGGCCTTGCCCAGCCTGTCGAGGGCGGTCTGCAGCTGCTTGAGACCGCCGAGGTCGGAGCCGAGCACGACGGCCGCCTGCAGCTCGTACGGCACCTTGGACTGCTCCTCGACGCGCCGCTCGAGCCGCCGCGACATCAGCTTCTCGGGCAGGTTGCCGTCGCCGCCGCGCTTGCCGCGGAAGGAGCGCATCAGCCCCGCCGAGACCTGCTCTCTCTTCTTGACGCTCAGCTGCAGCAGCACCTTGCCGCGCCACTCCGAGGCGAAGCGGTTCTCGTTGGTGAGCACGCGCTCGTGCTCGTCGAGCAGCCCCTGCACCGCCGCGCCCACGACCGACGTCTGCTGCAGCTCCTCGACGCTCTTGCTCACGCCGTACAGGTGCCACCACCCCAGGCTCGGCAGCTCGCCGCTCAGCAGGCTGTCAAACGACACGGTCAGCGCGTCGACGAGGTCGTCGTTCTTGCCCTGCGCGCCGAGCATGCGAGGCGTGAGAGAGAGCGAGAGCGACGCACGGTGATGTGTGTGGGGGGGACGAAGGGGCGCGGGTCGCACGATGTATTCTGTGGTGAAACTTTCTGCATTCTTGCGGTGTTTTGCGGTGCGGCTCAGCTTGGGAAGCTGAGGTGAGGAGAGGGTCGGCGTGGCGGCGCGCTCGTGGCGTGGCGTGGCGTGGCGGTGTGCGGCTGTGGGCTCTCTCTGCAGAGGCGCGAGGCGCGGCGCACCAGGTCGCGGTCCATGACCGAGAGCGTGAGGAGCTGCCCGACGCTCGGCACGAGCACCGGTATCCAGAACTCGTGCATCCAGTGGGGGCTCTTCGACTTGACGACCGCCGTCTTGGCCGAGTAGCCGTTGAAGCGGAGGTGGACGTACGCGTCGAGGCCGGCGGTGGTGCGGCCGCCCGTGAGCGTCGTGTCCATGTCGGGCAGCTGCTCGGCGCGCAGCACGCCCACGACCAGGTAGAGCACCTCGCGCTTGAGCGACGGCGGCATCAGCAGCGCGCACTTGTTGCCCTCGTCCTCGTCCTCGTCCTCGTCGTGCACCGCCGGCTTGTCGTCGGGGCCGAGGAGCGTCATCGACAGCTTGACGTAGCCCTGCACGCCGCCGCGCGCCTCGTCGACGACGGCGAGCTTGAAGCTGCGGCCGAGGTTGAGCTGCAGCCCGATGCCCTCGCGCGCCCACATCGGCGCCGAGAGCGTCACCCACCGCCGGTGCAGCTCGTGGTCCTTCTCGTAGTAGATGTGCGGCAGGTCGATCGAGTACTGGCCGATCAGGTCGTTGCGCGTCAGCGTGTCCATGTCGTACACGCGGACCTCGACGACGCTCCGGTTGAGCTCGTCGAGCGTCAGGCTGTCTGACTCGAAGAAGAGGTGCTCGTCCCACACGGTCGACGCCTGCTTGTCGCGCGTCGAGGTGCGCATCTGCTTGCCGAAGGCCTTGACGAAGACGGCCGGGTCGGAGAGCCCGGACATGTCGCGCCCCACCAGGTCGCGCGCCTCGATCACGTGCACCTGCAGCCGGTACTCGCCCGGCTTCATCGGGTCGTCGACGCGCTTCTGCACGTACTCCTCGTGCGCCTTGCGCGCCTCGGCGTCGGCCGCCTCGCCCGCCGCGTCGACCGTGCCGCCGCCCACCTCGTCGTTGCCCGAGTCGTCGTCGCCGAGCTCGTCGGGGCCCTGCCGCAGCGTGCTCACGAAGCGGCTCTTCTTGCGCTGCCGCCTCGCCTTCTGCGCCGCCAGCTCCTTGTACTCGGCCTCATCGATGCCGTCGCTGCACCACGCCACCTCGAGCTTCAGCTTGCCCTGCGGCTGCAGCGTCTGCCGGCGGCCGCCCTCGAAGACAGGCTGCAGCTCCATCTCCCTGGCGACCAGGTCGCCGCTGGTCGGCAGCTGGAAATCCTCGAGACGGAAGGCAATCTGCCCCAGGTAGTCGTTGGGCTTGAACGCGTGGAAGTTCTTGACGATCACCACGACCTCGGTCGACTCGGACCAGATCCGCGAGAACTGGAAGCTCGCGTTCCACTCGACGTCGGCGAACGGCCCGCCCTCCCGCCGGAGGTGCTCCGTCTTCTTGCCGTGCGTCGTGTCGGCGGCCTTGATGATCACCTTGGCGTACGGCTCGCCCGGCAGCAGCCCCACTCCGCTCAGGATGTTGAGCACCAGCTTGCCAGGCAGGACGTCGCCGCCGGGCGGAGGCACGGCCGCTGCCAGCCGCCCCCGCACGGGCGTCGGTAGCCGAGCAGGCGCCTGCTCCTCCTCGTCGTCGTCGGTGAGGATCGACTGGCGGTCGTCCTCTGGCGGCGGTGGCTTGTTGGCTGGCGCTCGCTTCGAGAAGCCGAAGGTGCCGCGTCTCGCCTTCGTGTCGCCGCTGCCGCAGGAGCCGGACCTCGGCTTGGCAATCGACCGGCCCGCGGTGGGGCTCTCACGCGCCGCCGAACTCGGGCCGGCGCCCCTGGATGCAGCGGCGACGCCAGGCAGCGTGGGCTCGGCAGGCTGAGGCTGGGGCGCCTTGCCGGAAGACGGTGGAGGAGCGGCAGGCGTGGCGGCCGCAGCTGCTGCTGAAGCGACGGGTGGTGTGGCAGCCGCCGCAGCAGCGGCCGAGGAGCTCGATCCTCCCCGCGGCAGGATGGACCGAGATGCGGCCTTGAGGCGCGCGTCGAGCGTGCCGCGACCGCGAGGCGGCGAGGGGTTCGACATGAATTTCTTGCTGGCTCTCCGCAATTGCCGTATATGGCACGCTCGCTTCGGGACCACCCAAGTGTTTCCAATTCAGACATACTCAGATCAGGCAAAGCAATGCTGGAAAGGATAATCCCGATCGGAAAATGCCATCTGAGTCGCGAGCCTTTAGATCACTTTATAGCATTGCTTTCTAGAACGGTCACCGGGGAAGTCTGCCGGGCGAGTAAAGCACCGCAGCAGCGAGAGAAGTCGTCTTCGCTGCCAGCCTCGCGCGTTGGCGGAGCCAGCGACGACGGCCGAGGCTGTGCTTGCGCAGGCTCAGCGCCGACGCCTCCGAGGCTAATGTGGAACGCGCGGCCCTTCCGCCGCGGCGAGCGCGTGCACGCCAACTTCCAGGGCCAGGGCCGGTGGGTCGGCGCCGTCGTCGTCGGCGTGCACCAGGACACGGCCACCTACGACCTGCAGTACGACCACGGCGCCGGCGAGGAGGAGGTGCCGGCCGGCGACATCCGGCTGGAGGGCGCCTACCCGCAGGCGGGCAACGGCCACCACGGCGGCGGCGCCCTGGGCGCCACGCAGGCCGACCCGTGGGGGGGCAACAGCGTCTGCGCGGGCGGCGTCGGCGGTGGCGGCGCCTTCGAGCCGATCGACGAGCAGGCGGAGCGCGAGCAGCAGGCGATGCGCGACCGCGAGGAGGCGGCCGCGGCGATCGCGGCGCAGCACGTCCAGCGGCTCCAGCAGCAGCAGGCGATGCAGATGCAGCAGGCGCAGCAGCAGCAGCCGCGCTTCCAGGTGGGCGACCGGGCGTCGGGCAACTACGCCAACCTCGGCTACTTCCACCCGGCGACCATCAGCGCGGTGCACCCCGACGGCACGTACAGCCTGATGTACGACGACGGGCTGCGCGAGGACGGCGTCCCGCCCGCGAGCGTCGCGCCGCTCGGTCGGCCGACGGCGCCCACGCCGCCGCCGCAGCCGCGCGAGCTGCAGGAGAGGGCGGCGCCGCGCCAGCAGCCCGCGCAGGCCGCGCCGCGCCGGCGCGCGTCGACGCCGCCCGCGCGGCCGCCTCCGAACATCAACAACTCGTCGGGCGACTTCCTCGGCGTCGGCAGCCGCGTGCAGGGCAACTGGAACAACCTGGGCGCGTGGCACCCCGCGACGGTGCTCGAGCTGCTGCCGGGCGGCGCCTACCTGCTCCAGTACGACGACGGCTACGAGGAGCACGTGCCGGCGGAGCGCGTGCTGCCCCTCGGCGCGCGCGAGGCGCACGTCTTCGGCGGCGCCGAGAACGAGGCGCCGGCCAAGGGGGGGACGCCGCTCGCGCCGCGCCGCCGCTCGTCGTCCAAGATCAAGGTGGCCGAGCACATGCGCAAGGACTTTGAGAAGGAGCGCAAGGCCAAGATCGAGGTCTTCAAGCTCAAGCAGGAGGACCGCCGGTGGGCCGAGCAGCACGGGCTCTCGGGCGACCGCGGCGCCTTCCAGGGCATGATCGCGCGCTACCGGCTCGGGCTGCCGCAGCAGCCGGCGTGCCTGCCGCCGTCGCACCACAAGGAGAGCCGCATCAACGTCTTCGTGCGCTCGCGCCCGCTGCTCTCGGACGAGCTGCGCAGCGGCGGCTTCGACGTCATCACGTGCGACGCGGCGGAGGTGGGCGCGTCGCTCATCCTGCACGAGCCCAAGGTGCTGGTCGACCTGAGCAAGGCGATGGACAACCACCACTACAAGTTCGACTCCGTCTTCGGCCACTCGGCGAGCAACGAGCAGATCTACCAGACGGCGCTGCGGCCGATGGTGCAGCACCTCTTCGGCACGCGCGGCGGCCACGGCACGTGCTTCGCCTACGGGCAGACGGGCAGCGGCAAGACGGTGACGATGATGGGGCTCGGCGCCGACAACGGCGTCGCGGGCCGCGCCAAGGGCGGCAACGCGCAGGGGCTGTACAGCTACGTGGCCGACGCGATCTTCGAGTGCGTCGCCGAGGCGGCGCGGCAGGGCAAGCAGTACGCGGTGCGCGCCGGCTTCTTCGAGATCTACCGCGGCAAGTGCGCCGACCTGCTCAACAAGAAGAAGAAGGTCGAGGTGATGGAGGACGAGCACGGCATGCAGCAGATCGTCGGGCTCAACTGCATCGAGGTCGGCTCGTCGGAGCAGCTGCTGCAGCTGCTGGCGCGCTCCGACCGCACCACCAAGGCGACCGCGCAGAACGAGGTCTCATCGCGCTCGCACGCGCTGCTGCAGCTGTCGGTCGTGACGGTGGCCGACCACTCGTGGCAGGAGGGCGCGCTGCAGTGCCGGCTGACCCTCGTCGACCTGGCCGGCTCCGAGTGGGCGGCCAAGGCGCAGAGCGACGACCGCTCCAACCGCCTCGACGGCGCCGAGATCAACAAGTCGCTGCTCTGCCTCAAGGAGTGCATCCGCGCGCTCGGCCGGCCGGGCGCGCACGTGCCCTTCCGCGGCTCCAAGCTGACGCAGGTGCTCAAGGACTCGTTCGTCGGCGCGTCGAGCCGCACGGTGATGGTCGCCAACGTCTCTCCGTGCTCGGCGTGCTGCGAGCACTCGCTCAACACGCTGCGCTACGCCGAGCGCGTCAAGGACTGGTCGGCCGCCGAGGCGGCGGCCGCGCGCCGCGACGCGGGCGACGCCGCGCCGCCCGCCGCCGCGCCCGCCGCCGCCGCGCCCCCCGCCGCCGCGAGAGCAGCGGCGGCGCCCGCGGCGGCCGCGCCGCAGCCGGCGGCGCTGCCTCCGCCGGACAAGGGCGGCGTGTGGGGCGGCGCCGTGGGCGAGATGCGCGACGTGGCGCGCGGCGGAGAGCTGCGCCGCTCGGCGAGCGCGGTGGGCGCGGTGGGCGGCAGCGGCGGCGCGGCGCAGATGCAGATGGGCGGCGGCGGCGGCGGCGGCGGCGCGGCGAAGGAGGAGGCGGCTGAGGAGGAGGAGCTCTCGCGCAGCCTCGGCTACGGCGCCGAGCAGGTGCAGGCGCACAAGGCGGCCAAGGCGCTGCTGCGCGCAGAGGAGCAGATGCTCAGCGCGCACGGCGCGGCGTGCCGCCACGCGGCCGCGTCGCTGCCGCAGGAGGAGGCGATGCTCGAGGCGGCGGGGCGCGACGGCGACATGGAGGGGTATGCGCGCAAGATGCGCGCGCTGATGCAGCAGAAGCAGCAGCAGCTCGACGCGATGGCGGCGGCGCTCGCCGAGTACGAGCAGCGCTGCGCGGGCGAGGACGCCGCGCGCAAGCAGGTGCGCGGCGTCAACCTGCCGTGGGCGTGAGCTCCGAGCAGCGTGGAGGAGACCGTCCGCCGATTTTTTTACGCGCGGTGAGACGCCTGACCTGCACACTCAGGCGGCCGCGGGCGGGTGCGGGGAAGTGTGTGTATCGGCTATCGCTTTGGAGCCCCATGTATATTGGAAAGCGGTCTCAGAGTCTGTGTTGTTTTCTTCTTTCGACTCTCCCTCGATATTATCGCCCCACACAGCATCATTCAGATCAAACGCGACATCACTCCCGCCCCCCGGATTTCGTACCGCCCTCGTCCCGTCCATCCCTGTCCTCCTCCGGCTCCGGGTGACCGCCCGCGGCTCCGTGCGACGGCGCGGCATGCATGCCCGATTGCCATGCCTGTGCAGGAGGGGCGCTGCCCTCAGCACTCGAGCAGGAAGCGGGACGGGTCCTCGACGAGCTCCTTGATCCGCTTGAGCGCGGTGACGGCTTCCCGGCCGTCGATGAGGCGGTGGTCGTACGTCATGGCGATGTACATCATCGGCCGGATCTTGACCTCGCCCTTGACGGCAATCGGCCGCGGGAAGATGCCGTGCATGCCGAGGATCGCCGACTGCGGCGGGTTGATGATCGGCGTCGACATGAGCGAGCCGAAGACGCCGCCGTTGGTGATCGAGAAGGTGCCGCCCGCCATGTCCTCGACGGTGAGCTGGCCGCTCTTGGCCTTGCCGCCGAGGAAGGCGATCTCGCGCTCGATGTCGGCGAACGACATCTTCTCGACGCCGCGCAGCACCGGCACCACCAGCCCGGTCGGCGACGAGACCGCCACGCTGATGTCGACGTAGTCGCGGTAGACGATCTCCTTGGTCTCGTCGTCGATGACGGCGTTGACCGCCGGCTGCTCCTGCAGCGCCGTGGCGGCGGCCTTGACGAACGGGCTCATGAAGCCGAGCTTGACGTCGTGCTTCTTGAGGAAGGCGTCCTGAGGCGGCGACAGAGGGGAGACAGGGGTGCTCAGAGATGCGGTGCGCGTCTCTCACGGGCGTGGACCAGAGCGGCATGCGCTGCCAGCGGGGCGGGCACACACCTTGTACTCGTTGCGCATGCTGGTGAGGCCGGACATGTCGACCTCGTTGAAGGTGGTGAGCATCGCGGCCACATTCTGAGCCTCCTTCAGGCGCACCGAGATGCGCTGGCGCATCCGCGTCATCTTCACGCGCCGCTCGCGCACCTCCTCCGCGGCAGCGGCGGGCGCGGCGCCAGCGGGCGCGGCGGCGGGCGCGGCAGCCGGCTTTGGGGGCGGCGGCGGCGCGGCGGCGGGCGCGGCGGCGGGCGCCTCGGCGGCAGGCGCCGGCGCGGCGGCGGGCGGCGCGGCCGACGCCTCGCCCACGCCGACGTCGACGGAGAAGAAGTTGGCGCCCACCTCGACGTTGTCTCCCTCGGCGACGAAGATCTCCTTGATGGTGCCCGCGTGCGGCGACTTGGCCTCGATGGTGACCTTGTCGGTCTCGATCTCCGCCACCGTCTCCTCAGCGCCCACGTAGTCGCCCGGGCCCTTCATCAGGCTCAGGATAGTGCCCTCGGAGATCGAGTCGCCCATCTCCGGGATCTTGCACGTCTCGACAGCCATGCCGCGCCGCCACAGAGCGAAGGCCGCCGGTGCAGCCGGGCGCAGCATCGCGCCGGTGGCGCGCATCGCGCCGAGGGTGAGGCCGCGCCTCAGCATGAGCAAGCCGGCGTCCTGGTCACCCCGATCCAAAGCCGCTCCGCAACGCAATCACGCGGCTCGCCTCAAAGAGGTATTTATCAACCACGGTGCGGCGCCGCCTCGGCCCTCTTGCCCCCCCCCCTCCCCCCCCCCCTCACCCTCCCCCTTCGTACTCTCTACAGCGGTTAAACCACGTGGCGGCGTCAAGGCACAACACGAGTCTCAGGCGAGCGCCCGATGATTTATCACTGTACTCGCTTCGGGTCTGGGTGTAAATCGCAATCCGAGAATAACTTTCGTGTCGTTCTATGCAAAGCAGCGGAGCCGAAGGAACACCTCTCGCCGAGGGCCCAACTCTCATTTGACACGCCGACCCTAACTCCGGGCCGTTTGTCGCCGTAGCAGCCGTATTAGCCTGCCAGAAGAGCTCATAGCGCCATGGACCGCTACCAGAAGGTCAAGGTCATCGGCAAGGGCGCCTTCGGCGCGGCGGTGCTCGTCAACGCGCGCGGCTCCAACAACCAGTACGTGATCAAGCAGGTCGACGTGTCTCGGCTCAAGCCCAAGGAGCGCGACGAGGCCAAGAAGGAGATCAAGCTGCTCGCCTCGTTCCACCACCCCAACATCGTGCGCTACCGCGACTCCTTCGTCGAGGCCGGCACGCTCAACATCGTGATGGACTATGCCGAGGGCGGCGACCTGCACAACCTGATCAAGGAGCGGCGCGGGCAGCCGCTCAAGGAGGACCAGGTGCTCGACTATTTCGTGCAGCTGTGTCTCGCGATGAAGCACGTGCACGACCGCAAGGTGCTCCACCGCGACATCAAGTCGCAGAACATCTTCCTGACGCAGAACCGCCGCGTGCTCAAGCTGGGCGACTTTGGCATCGCGCGCGTGCTCAACTCGACGATGGAGCTGGCGCGCACGGCGTGCGGCACGCCGTACTACATGAGCCCCGAGATCTGCGACAACCAGCCGTACAACTCGAAGTCGGACGTCTGGTCGATGGGCTGCCTGCTGTACGAGATGGCGTCGCTCAAGTGCCCGTTCGACGCCAAGGACATGCGCGGCCTCGTCATCAAGATCCTGCGCGGCGCCTTCCCGCCGCTGCCGCGCTGCTTCTCGTCGGAGCTCACCGCGCTCGTCGGCCGCTGCCTCGACCGGCAGCCCACGCGCCGGCCGACGGTCAACGAGCTGCTCGCGCTGCCGGTGGTGCGGCAGCGCATCGAGCGCTTCCTCACCGACGCGCAGAAGCAGGAGGAGTTCGCGCACACGATCCTGCACCGCAACCCGAGCCGCAACCACGAGCACCCGGCGCTGCAGGACCAGCAGCAGAACGGCCAGCAGCAGGCCAAGCCCGTCGTCGTCGTCAAGCCCAACGCCGCCGCCGCAGTTCCCGCGGCCCTCGCGCCCGCGGCCGCGGCCGCCCGCGCTGGGCCGGGCGGTCCGGGTGGCCCAGGCGGCGGGCTGCGCGAGCGTTACGAGGAGCAGCAGCGCATCGAGGCGCAGGCGCGTGCGGCGCGCGCGCTCGCGGCGGCCGAGAAGGCGGCGGCCGACAAGGCGCGGCTGGCGGCGGAGCGCGCCGCCGAGCAGCGCGCGGCGGCCGAGCGGCACAAGGAGCGGGAGCGGATCGCGCGCGAGCGCGGCGAGGCGGCCGACCGGCGGATGCGCGAGGAGAAGCGCGCGCGCGAGGCGCGCGAGCGGCAGCAGCGCGAGCAGGAGGCGGCCGAGCGCCGCGCCGACGTCGCCAACGAGCGGCGCGCCGCGGCGATGGCCGGCGCCGTCGAGCACAACGGCGGGCTCGTCGACGGCGCCGGGGTCCTGTCGCCGCGCGCCAACCGGCTGGTGCACCAGCGCGAGCTGCTGCAGCAGCGGCGCGACGAGCTGGCGCGGCTGCGCGCGCACGAGGAGGCCGTGCAGGACGCGCGGCGGCGCGGCGACGCGCGGCCGCCCGACCCCAACGGCCGGCCGCCCGTCGAGGTGGCCGCGCCGCCGCGGCGGCCGTCGGGCGCGATGGGCGCCGGGGCGGCGGCGGCGGCGGCGGCGGTGGGCGGCGGCGCCGACGCGTACGCGCGCGCGCAGGCGGAGCGCCACGCGGCGCTCGATCGGCAGCAGGCGGAGCGCGCGGCGCGGATGCAGGCGGCGCAGGCGGAGCGCGACCGGCAGCGCGAGGAGGCGGCGATCCGCGCCGAGTACGAGTGGCGCGAGCGCAACGAGCAGCAGCAGCAGCAGCATCAGCAGCAGCAGCAGCAGCAGC
>Ga0115006_10001514_pt1 | contig 14539 bp, 13 predicted proteins | sample ArcOceMetagenome_3_FD_88943 | JGI IMG/M metagenome (GOLD analysis project Ga0115006, IMG submission 88943) | Marine eukaryotic phytoplankton communities from Arctic Ocean - Arctic Ocean- Svalbard ARC20M Metagenome | ecosystem: Environmental > Aquatic > Marine > Oceanic | place: Arctic Ocean...
GATGGTCGGCACGGTGGTATATGTCATGTAGCGGATGTGCACAAACAGGTTAGTTCCGGCCATCGCTGGAGCGAGGTTAGTGGTGTCGCTGAGTGGCGAGAGTTTGTCGCCAAAGTAGGCGCCGGAGATCACCGCGCCAGCAACCATACCGACGGGGATACCGAGAACTTTACCAATGCCAATCAAGGCGATGCCGATGGTCGCGGTGGTCGACCAACTACTACCAGTCATCACTGATACCACGGCGCACAAGATAACGCAGGCAGGCAAGAAAACATTTGGGTGGATAATCTGTAGGCCGTAGTAAATCATCGCTGGGATGATCCCACTCAACAGCCAGGTGCCCGCCAGTGATCCAACGAACAGTAAAATTAGCAGCGCGGTGGTGATCGACTGAATATTGTGCGCTACCGCATCCAACATCGATTGATAGCTGAGTTCTAATCTTGAGCCGATAATCCCGGCGATCGCTGCGCACATCAACAACACAAATTGATGGGCTCCGCCGAGCGCACCGTCGCCATAAATAAACACGTTGGTGGCCAAAAATACGACTAAAAAACCCACTGGAAGTAGCGCTTGAAACAGCGTGATCTGACTGGCTGAGGTATTATTCATTGCGATAAGTACTTTTTTGAGCTCTAAATATAATGATTGTTTTTCGCCTTAATTCACATCGATCGATCGCAGAGTAAGCGCCCAATTGGCCATTGTCCACACCTATTCTGCAGCATCTCCGACGCTGCAGAACGGGTAGTTAAATCGATGCTTGGTGGCTAGATCTTTTTTTTCATCATTAGGTCAAAGTTTTTTTCGCTCGAAATCAGTTTTGCCGGCAGATTACAACTGCATCAGTTGGTGGCGGCTGCCGATGGCAACGGCCGCCACCGACATGGGTGGTTTACGCACCCATCGGGCGCAGTTCGCCAGTCTCGCGATGCAGATTCATGCGCCATATCTGCCAACCGGCGCCTGGGGTAAAGCGCACGTCTGAGGTATAGGTGCCGATAAATAACCACACTTGTCCGTCGGGCATGTCGTGCCATGCTTGAACGTAACTGCGCATCAATGCGCGGCCGTTAGACACCGCATTGTCGCTGTCCACTGCAAGGGTTTCAATCTCGACCAGTTGCGTGCCGATTAAATGCTGCGTCGGGCCCAGCGGGCCCAGCGCGCTGGTGACCACCTCTAGCCAGCCATCGATACCACTGGATTGTCGTTCATCAACTCTATTGCCAGTCACCGTCATCTCGACGTCAGGGGTGAAAATACGGTGATAAATTCTCCTTCCCTCGTCGATAGAGTCCTTGTCAGCGTGCCCCAACAAGTCTGTGGCACGCGCGTACCGGCGTTGGAGATATTCGATTTCGAGACGACTTTGAAAATGGATTTGATCGGTATTTTGCATGCTTCACCTTGCCTTTTGGGTCATTTGAATTTTTTTTAATTGTCGCACAGTTTTTCCTTGTACGGAGCTATTTCGTAGGCCCTTTGCCGAATGGTGCCGGCACCACTCTATGCTATAGTGTAGAGGCGTTGTAGGCAGGCTCAAGCACACTAAGAGGGGCATTGGCGCACGATGATTCGCTGGGAGGTTGTGTATGTTTTTGGTGATTGCTGTTATGCGCTCGGGTTTGCTGGCTTTTTGGCTGCTGTTCATTGTTAACACCCTGATGCCCCTGCCGGGTAATTGGGGTGTGGGTGTGATGGCGGTGGGGTCGGTGATCATGGCTCTGCATCTGGCTGAATTGGCGGTTGTCTATCAACGCTTGGCGCTGATCGGCCGCGCCGGTCGGCGCGATGTAATCGGTGTATTGTTGTTCGGGGTGCTGCACTGGCGGCCCCTGCTGCGATACTCGAGTGGTGACCAGCAGCAAAATGATAGCACCGACAATGGCGGTTGATAGATCGCCATGTGACTGCAAATGATGCTCTAGGAGTGGGTCGTGAATCAGTCTGAATTACACCTTTATACAGCGCACAACTGCCATCTTTGCGAAGTCGCGGAGGATCTGTTGCAACCGCTAATAGAACAGCAGCACCTAGTGCTGCGCAAGGTCGATATCGGTGCCGATGCGGACTTGAAAGCCGCCTACGGGCTGCGCATTCCGGTGGTAGTGTTACCCAATGGTGTCGAGAAGGGGTGGCCTTTTACCGCGACCCAAGTAAAACGCTTATTGACCGGCGTCTGATGGATGATAATGTTGCGCAACGTAGCGGTCTAGGGCATTGGCAAAATCCATCCGGTCGCGCTGACTCAACGGTGCTGCGCCGCCGCTGTGAATGCCGCTGGCGCGCATGGTTTCAAAGAAGTCGCGCAGGTTGAGGCGGGCCCGCACATTGGCACGGGTGTAGAGCTCACCGCGGGGGTTCAGAGCGCTGGCGTCGCGATCTATAATGTCGGCAGCCAGGGGAATGTCTGCGGTAATCACTAGGTCGCCTGGCCGCACCTGTTGGACGATAAAGTCATCCGCGACGTCAAAACCCTGACCCACTTGTACGCAGCGAACCGAGGGAATACGCGGTGTCATTAGATTGTGATTGGCGACGAATATGACAGCAATCCCAGTGCGTTCTGCGAGGCGAAATAGAATCTCTTTCATCGGCTTTGGGCAGGCGTCGGCGTCGACATATACTTTTATCACTTGGCGGTATCCATGGCGTCCGGGTGGGTTTGAGCGGTTAGCGCAGGCGCGGGTGTTATTGTAGCGACAACTGCGGTTATTAGCAGCTTGTAACTCTGCGGTTAGCAGGTAGAATACCCGCGGTAAAGCGGATACCACCGCAACCCCACGAAAAAACTTCAAGTGGCCTCTCGTTTGGGCCACCACTGACGAAGGAATCAGTTATGCCTATCATCACTCTTCCCGATGCGTCTCAGCGCACTTTTCCCGATCCTGTATCGATACTTGATATCGCTGCGGACATTGGGCCTGGATTGGCCAAGGCAGCGATAGCTGGCGTGGTCGACGGCGTCGAGGTCGATGCGGCACACCTGATTGTCGATGATGCTTCGGTGGCGATTATTACCGAGCGATCCGACCCGGGGTTGTTTATTATTCGGCACTCGACTGCCCACCTTATGGCGATGGCGGTCAAGGAATTATTTCCGTCGGCGCAGGTGACGATTGGTCCGGTAATCGAGGATGGCTTTTATTATGATTTTGCGTATCAGCGCCCGTTCACACCGAGTGATCTCGAGGCCATCGAAACGCGCATGGGCGAGTTAGTCGCTCAAAATCACTCAATTTCCCGCGAAGAGTGGGATCGCGATGAGGCGGCAACCTTTTTTCGTGGTATAGGCGAAGAGTACAAGGCTGAGATCATTGCCAGCATTCCCACCAGCGAGCGTATAAGCCTCTATCGCCAAGGGGATTTTGTCGATCTCTGTCGAGGACCTCACGTGCCGTCAACCTCAAGATTGGCGGTATTTAAATTGATCAAGGTAGCCGGTGCATACTGGCGGGGCGATCATACCAAGGCGATGTTACAGCGCATTTATGGCACCGCTTGGAACAGTAAAAAGGAACTTAAAAGTTACCTCAATCGGTTGGCGGAGGCAGAAAAGCGCGACCATCGACGGATTGGCAAGAAACTTGATCTCTACCATATGCAGGAGGAGGCGCCGGGATCAATTTTTTGGCACCCCAAGGGTTGGAGCATCTATCAGGTGATCGAACAATACATGCGTAGCAAGCAAATCGAGCAGGGCTATCAAGAGATTAAAACGCCGCAATTAGTGGATTTTAGCCTATGGGAAAAGTCTGGGCACGCAGACAAATTTGGCGACGACATGTTTAGCCTTCAGACCGAGGATCGGGCTTACGCGGTCAAGCCGATGAACTGTCCGTGTCATGTTCAGGTCTTCAATCAGGGACTCAAGAGTTATCGGGATTTACCGCTGAGGCTCGCCGAATTTGGATCCTGCCATCGCAATGAACCGTCGGGGTCACTGCACGGCATTATGCGCGTGCGCTCGTTTACGCAGGACGATGCGCATATTTTTTGTACCGACGAGCAAATACAGCCCGAGGTATCGCGCTTTATCGACTTTTTGCACCAGGTGTATGAAGACTTTGGTTTTGATGAAATCATTTATCGTTTGTCGACCCGACCGGAGCAGCGTGTTGGCTCGGACGAAAGCTGGGATCGCGCCGAGCGAGCGCTTGCCGACGCGCTGGACGCAAAAAAATTGCCATGGGAAGAACTTCCCGGCGAGGGCGCGTTTTATGGCCCTAAGATCGAATTCTCTCTAAAAGATTGTATTGGACGGGTTTGGCAATTGGGTACCATACAGGTGGATTTTTCGATGCCTGGCCGTTTGGATGCGCAATATGTTGCCGAGGATGGCACAAGGCGCGTGCCGGTGATGTTGCATCGGGCAATATTGGGGTCTTTTGAGCGTTTTATTGGCATCTTAATCGAACATTACGAAGGCGCCTTTCCGATTTGGCTGGCGCCAGAACAGGCGGTTATCGTCAATATTACCGATGCGCAGGGCGAATATGCCAAAGAAATCACACAATCATTGCAAGATAAGGGCTTTAGAGTCACTTCGGACTTGAGAAACGAGAAGATCGGCTTTAAAATCCGCGAGCACGCAATGAGTCGAGTTCCCTATTTACTCATTGTTGGTGAAAAGGAAAAAGAATCGCGTACCGTGACGATCCGTTCTCGGGAGGGGGAAGACCTTGGCAGCATGTCGCTAGCTCAGGTCGTTGAACTGCTTTCCGAGGGAATTGCTCGTCTTGGTCGTATTGTTGCTAAAACGGAGTAGGTTTTATTAAAAAAGATAGTAAGCGTTCGCGCCTTAACGAAGACATCACTGCCCCTGAAGTTCGCTTAGTGGGTTCAGATGGTAGCCAGGTTGGTTTAGTCAGCTTGCAGCACGCGCTTGAGATGGCGCAAAAGGAAACTTTAGATCTGGTTGAAATTTCGCCAGATGCAGAGCCGCCGGTGTGCAAGCTGATGGACTATGGCAAGCACGTTTTCGACATAAAGAAAAAGGTCGCGTTGCAACGTAAAAAACAAAAGCAGACACAGGTAAAAGAGATGAAGTTTCGTCCGGGAACGGACGAGGGTGATTATCAAATTAAGTTACGTAATGTGACTCGCTTTTTAGAAAATGGTGACAAAGCCAAAGTTACGCTGCGTTTTCGCGGCCGTGAAATGGCTCACCAAGAACTAGGTATGGTAATGGTCAAACGGATAGAAGCTGACCTTATCGAACTAGCTCAGGTGGAGCAATACCCTAAGATGGAAGGTCGACAGATGACCATGGTACTAGCTCCGCGCAGCAAGAAGTAGTTAGCGCGACCCGCGCTCAGCCAGATTTTGGCAGGCTGTCCGGGCGTCATTCTTGTCTTTTAACCCTCACTAATGGAGAACTGAAATGCCAAAAGTTAAAACCCACAGCGGAGCCGCAAAACGCTTCAAAAAATCGGCTGCCGGCTACAAGCACAAGCACCAGCACAAGAGCCATATCCTCACCAAAATGACGACCAAGCGCAAACGTCAGTTGCGCGGCACCAGCATTCTCGGCGCCGCTGATTCGCCTCGCGTCGATCGTATGTTGCGCAGTAAATAAGTCAATCATCAATTTTTGGTAGGAGAATACTATGCCTCGAGTCAAACGTGGTGTCGAAGCCAATCGTCGACACAAAAAAATCCTCAAACAGGCCAAAGGCTACTATGGTGCGCGCAGTCGCGTCTACCGTGTTGCCGTTCAAGCGGTCACTAAAGCTGGGCAATATGCCTATCGCGATCGTCGGGCCAAGAAGCGCACTTTTCGTCGCTTGTGGATTGCCCGTATTAACGCGCAATCGCGCCTTGAAGGTTTGGCGTACAGCCGCCTGATCAACGGCCTAAACAAAGCTGGCATCGAGCTCGATCGCCGGGTTTTGGCAGATCTAGCTGTACACGACAAACCGGCCTTCGGCGCGGTAGTCGCGCAGGCCAAAGCGGCGCTTGCCTGATGTTAATCGGTGCTTACGTTGTGTAGGCATCGTTTAGGGCTGGGCAAAGATAGGGAAGGAGCGCAGGCTCTTTTCCTATTTTTTTATCACCTAACAACTCACTCGGTGCACACGGGTACTCTCTTATGACTGAATTGGAACAACTCAGTGAACAGGCGAAAAGTGCTATTGCGCAGGCTCGCGAACTCGATACGTTGGAGCATTTGCGGGTCGAATATCTGGGTAAGAAAGGCCGCATCACCGCATTGCTAAAAAATCTTGGCCAGCTTTCGGCGGCGGATAGGCCGGCGGCGGGTGCGCGCATTAACGAGGTCAAGCAGGCGCTACAGGCGCTGATTAACGCACACAAGCAACACCTTGAAGATCGTGCGCTGGGCGCCCAACTCGCGGCGCAAGCGCTAGATGTTACGCTGCCTGGGCGGAGCGTAGATGTCGGTGGGCTGCATCCAGTTACGCGCACCCTAGAGCGTATTGAGGCGTTTTTTACCGGGGTCGGTTACCAGGTTGCCACGGGTCCTGAAATAGAGGATGACTACCATAATTTTGAGGCGCTAAACATTCCAGCGCACCACCCGGCTCGTGCCATGCACGATACCTTTTATATCGATAACAGCACGGTGCTGCGCACCCATACATCTCCGGTGCAAGTGCGCACCATGAAAGAGCAAGCGCCGCCGATCAGGATTATCTGCCCGGGTCGGGTCTACCGCTGCGATTCTGATCTAACGCATACGCCGATGTTTCATCAGGTTGAGGGATTGGTGGTTGATCGGGCGATTAGCTTTGCCGATCTCAAGGGTGTGGTTGATCAATTTTTGAAAGCATTTTTTGAAGCCGATTTGCCGGTGCGTTTTCGGCCTTCATACTTTCCATTTACCGAGCCCTCTGCTGAGGTCGATATCCAGTGCAGTAATTGCGCGGGAGACGGCTGTCGGGTTTGCAGTCGCACCGGGTGGTTGGAGGTTATGGGCTGCGGCATGGTGCACCCTGCAGTGTTTTCCCACTGCAATATCGACACTGAAAAATACACCGGGTTTGCTTTTGGCATGGGCGTTGAACGTCTGGCGATGCTGCGCTATGGCGTCAACGACCTGCGGTTATTTTTTGACAACGATCTACGTTTTTTAAAACAATTTTAGGTTGGGGTGACGAGTGAAATTTAGCGAAGCGTGGTTGCGAGAATTAGTCGATCCAGAACTGTCTTGCGAGGATTTGGTGGCTCAGATCACCATGGCCGGTGTCGAAGTGGATAGCGTAGAGGCGGCGACGAGCATTACCGAGGCGGTGGTAGTTGGTGAGATTGTCGCCATAGCCGCGCATCCTGATGCCGACAAATTGCGCGTTTGCGAAGTCAATGCCGGTATTGCAACCTCAATACAGGTGGTGTGTGGCGCTCCCAATGCGCGGGTCGGCATCAAGGTGCCACTGGCCCGAGTCGGGGCTCTGTTGCCAGACGACTTTACCATCAAGGCGGCTAAAATACGTGGCATCGCGTCCGAGGGTATGCTCTGTGCAGCCACAGAACTTCAATTGGGCGATGATGACGATGGTTTGTGGGAACTTCCCGGCGACGCGCCGGTGGGTATGTCACTGGTCGATTATCTGGGTCTAGCAGACAATATTATCGAAGTGGATTTGACTCCCAATCGCGGCGATTGCCTGAGTATTCGTGGACTCGCGCGCGAAATAGGCGTGCTCAATCAGTTGCCGGTGGGGGCCATTGACTGCTCGCCAGTGGCGGCGACCCTAGAGGATACATTGCCGGTCGAAATACAGGCGCCGCAGGGCTGTGCTCGTTATGTCGGACGGGTTGTACGCGATCTAGATCTAGCCAGACCGACACCGCAGTGGATGCAGGAAAAGCTTCGCCGCAGTGGCATTCGTAGCCTAGGTCCGGCGGTCGATGTAACAAATTACGTGATGTTAGAGCTCGGTCAACCGATGCATGCCTTCGATCTTGCAACGCTCGACGGCGGCATTGTGGTGCGCATGGGGCAGGGCGAGACGTTGCAACTGCTGGATGATAGTGAGGTGCGGGTTAACAGTGACACGCTACTGATCGCAGATCACAGTAAACCGCTGGCATTGGCCGGTGTTATGGGCGGCGCGGCATCCGCAGTGGGCGCGGCAACGGGCGATATATTCTTTGAGTGCGCTTGGTTTAATCCACTCGCTATCGCTGGCAAGGCACGTGCGTTTGGCAAGCATACCGACTCGTCGCACCGCTATGAACGCGGCGTCGACAGCGGTCTTCAAGTCGCCGCCATCGAGCGAGCAACGGCGTTAATGCTGTCGATTTGTGGCGGCGCTGCTGGACCCGTGGTGATCGAAGAAGCGTCGACAGAACTACCACAGCGGCAATCGATCGGTCTGCGAAATGCACGTCTGGCACAGCAACTCGGCGTCGATTTGCCGACCGAGTTGGTCGACGATATGTTGCAGCGTCTGGGCCTTGAAAATCGCGGTCGCGACGCTGCGGGTTCAACCTGGATAGCGCCGTCGTGGCGTTTTGACTTGGCGATCGAGCAAGATTTGGTGGAAGAGGTCGCGCGTATCTACGGATATAACAACCTACCCACCACCACGCCAGAGATGGCGCTCGAGATTCAGCCGGTGCCAGAGCGTCAGCCGGAGCTCTCGCTGTTTAGGCAGCAACTGGTCAGTAGTGGTTATCGCGAGGTGATCACCTATAGTTTCGTCGATCCTGCGATGCAAGCGCTGCTCGAACCACAGCAGCCAGCTGTGGCGCTGACTAACCCAATCTCAACCGACATGGCGGTGATGCGCACTAGTCTATGGCCTGGGCTGTTGTCCACAGCAATACACAACCTCAATCGTCAGCAGAGCCGCGTACGTATTTTTGAGAGTGGCCAGTGTTTTATTTCCAGCGCCGAGGGTTTGACTCAAAACAGCGCGCTAGCCGGCGCCATTTGCGGAACGCGTCGTGCTAGCGACTGGACATCGAGCAAGCAGATGGTGGACTTTTTTGATGTTAAAGGTGATGTCGAGGCATTGCTGGCGCGCACCGCGCAGAGCGCTCATTACAGCTTTGTGGCCGCCGAGCATGCAGCGTTACACCCTGGGCAGTCTGCCTCGATACTGCGCGATGGCGAGGCGATGGGCTGGCTGGGTGCATTGCATCCGAAAATACAACGGCAACTGGGATTGAGTCAGCCGATTTATCTGTTTCAACTGGATTTGGCGGGTCTGATGCACGTGGCTTTGCCGGTCTATCGAGATATCAGCAAATTTCCCGAGGTACGTCGCGATCTGGCATTTTTTGTCGAACCGGCGGTATCCGCCGCGGCTGTCCTGAGCGCGGCTCGCTCGGCAGCCGGCGGTGATTTGATCGATGTCGCACTGTTCGATGTCTATCGAGACGATAAATCGCAAGACCAGCTCAAGAGCTTGGCGGTGTCGCTGACCTTTCAGCGCACCGATCGCACCCTCACCGATGAAGAGGTTAACGACGCGGTCGAAAAGACGCTGGCAGCGCTGGTGAGCGCCTGTGGTGCGAAATTGCGGGGCTAGCCTAGTGTGCCCGGTAATTTGCCCCTAGAGTCATTGTACCGCCAGTTTACGAGATTTTTAGCGCTGTTGGCGTCGGTGGGTCTCTGTCACAAACAAAAAAAACAGGCATTTAGCCCTTCGGTTGGGCAGTTCTTCCCGCTGCAAACATCTTTTAGTTACCCGTCGCTATCTGTCGCAACCATTGCGGCGCCGGTAGTTGGTTGTTCAATCAATGCCGCGCTGATGGCGACATGGGTTTGTACTAATTTTCACTGCAACAAAAAAGGGCCCAGCGACCAACGGTCAACTGAGCCCTCTAGAGAGAGTTTTAATCAGGGATTAAAACTCGGTCTGGATCTCAACACCAAAGGCACGCCCTTGAGTTTGTTGAGCATAACTTAACAACGTTGAAGTGGTCCTGCTCACCCAGTTGGTTTCGTCGGTGAGGTTATTGATGAACGCCGCCACCTTGTAGCCATCTTTTTCGAAGGCCATATTGAGGTGCAGCTTGCCGTACGCATCAACCAACGCCACTGGATCGTTGTCTTCCTGTGTATAGAAATCATCCGTCCAGCTGTAAGCAGCGCTTGAAGTCAGCATTCCTCCGGCAACATCTACGGTGTGTGTAGCGGTCAATCCAAAGGTCATGTCTGGCGCTTGCTTAGGCGTCAAGTGGCTGTTGTCATAACCTACACCGCTGTTTCTACCTGCCAGATCGGTGAAGAACTCGTTGTATTTCGCATCCAAGATGCCGAGGTTAGCGCTGACTGAAAAATCTTCAGTCAAAATAGTCGTGTACTCTACTTCGAGTCCTGTGTACTCGACCTCACCCACATTGTAGGCAATTGAAACGGCAGTGCCATCGGTTGACTCTACGGTGGTCATAGCTTGCAGGTCTTCAACAACGCTGTTAAAGATTGCCATATTTAGCCGCGATCGACCGTCATTAAAGTCGGTCTTGATGCCCAATTCAGCACTGGTGATTTCTTCGGGTCTGTAGGACACCGCATAATCCACTAAACGCTGGTTTTTGCCGTAAAATCCGCCGCTGTGAAAGCCAGTAGATATTGAAGCGTAGGCGAGAGTGCTTTCACTCAAGTTGTAGCCCATGCCCACTTTCCAAGTGGTTTTTGATTCGGAAATATCCCAGTTGCCGACTTGCCCTTTGCCGTGGATACAGTTTTCCCAGTCCATATTGTCTCGAGTCTCCGATGCCGCAATACAAAAACCTCTAGCTGAAAAATCTTTTTCATCTTTGGTGTAACGCAGACCTAAAGTTAACTCTAACGCGTCATTCACGCGATAGTCGAGCTGCCCAAAGACCGCTGAACTTGAGGCCTCTTGTTCCTGATAGATATTTTGACCGAAGTCGCCGTTCAACGCGGCAAGCTCAGCCTCGGTTGCGCCATACATTGAGACCAGCAATTCATTGGATCGAACATAAGGCCAGAAATCATAAGTGAACCAGTCTTGGGTGTAGCCATTTTCCATGCTATACAAGCCAATGACTAAGTCATATTGGTCTGTCGATTTATTGAAACGTAGTTCGTGACTTTCTTGGTCGTTCCAATTTTTGTTGTCGACGTTCAGCCAGTCGCACTGACTGCCTGTGTAGGGCCAATAGACGCCTTCGTAGGTGTCGCGATAGCCGTAGATATAGGTCACCGAAGAATCGTCGCTCAGCTGATAATCGACTTGCAGCGTCACAGCGTCGGTATCGATTTGTCCAGTATTCTCACCCGCCGCACTGGTAGTGTCCGAGGTTGAGTCCGGGTCATTGCTCATTAAGCAGTCAGCCCCACCATATTCGGGGTTGGAGGCCAGGCGTGAATAAGCGTCCGCACGAAATGGTGCAGCGTCAAGGCCAGTAAGTACGGTGATCGCTGGGTTAAATTTTACCCACTCACCGAGGTAGCCGTCTTGGAGCGCGATCTTACGATCATGACTCATGCCGGTGATGTTTCTGAACGCACCGTTTTGGCTGCTGTCATCGACCGTTTCAACGGTCAATTTAACCGCTAGATCGTCGTTTGGCGTAAACAGGAATTTAGCGCCATAACTTAGGTGATTCTGTCCGCCCACATCCTTCTCTAGCGTTGTGTTGTAAATGTAACCATCACTCTTCAGGCTATTTACGAATAGCTTGGCTGCCAGCACATTTTCGACTAACGGTACATTAAAGATTGCCTTGACGTCACTACGGCCGAAGTTGCCAACGGTGGCACTGACTTTGCCGCCCAATTCGCCGGTAGGGTCAGAGCGCTGAACACTGACAACGCCTGCGATGGTGTTTTTGCCGAACAGCGTTCCCTGAGGTCCGCGAGCGACTTCGACTTTTTCTATGTCAAAGTTATCGAGCAGAGTACCAGTGCTGGTGGTCATAGCGACGCCGTCTAAAACCACGCCTACGGCGGGATCAAAACTCTTTTCGTCATTGCTGTAACCAATGCCGCGAATTGAAATCGCATGGCTGCCGACTCGGCCCATGGAATGGCGGATTTGCACGTTTGGAATCAACCCCTCGAGGTCGCGCAAGTCGCGAACAGAGGCATTTTGTAGGTCAGCGGTAATCGCTGTTACTGCGATCGGCACGTCTTGAATTGACTCTTCCCGCTTGCGCGATGTGACCACGATTTCTTCGAGTTGCATTTTATTCTGCTGATCGTCATCAGCGGCCATAGCGCTTTGTGCAAAGGCGCTAGCAGCTAACGCGGACGCCAGCAGGCTGACAGCAGTTAGTTTGAATTTCCCCAAAGTATTCATTCTTAGACCTTTTATATCTAATTAGTTCCACAGAACCATAATGTATGCACGCATCACTATTCAAACAAATTTAAACAAAATTCAAACTAAATTTTTAATAGTAGTAAAAAGTGCTTTGTTTTATTGCTGGTCTGCTATGTCAATCGGGCCGGTTATAAATCAATATGGCGCTTTATTAGGGCAATTTTCTGGCGGCCTTTGTCTTCGAATTTTTGAGGCTACGATGATTTGTGTCATGGGCCGATAGCAAGCCGGGAGTGAATTAAGTTTATGTGGGTTATTCGCGCGCGGGCTTGACGCTGTAAAATGACTTTGAGCTGTGTGGTAGGCGGTGCGAGTAATTTGATTAAAGGCGATGATGGTTGGCATGCTATGACCGGATCCCTGTGACCGGATCCCTAAGTCCGGATCCGTTAATAGGGCGATATCGTCGAGTCGCTGGGAAGCCATATATCAGAGGATTTTCTGGGCTATAAATCAATCAACTCAGTCGCCACAACCGGTTGTTGTTGCGGTTGATGCTTGATATGTTGGCAGTGTAGTTTATATGCATTGGTGCAAGGCATTGTTCTCAAGCGCTAGGTATTTGTGGTTATGCGCATGACAATCCTTTAAGTGCACAGCATAGCTGATACTGGCGATTGAAAATGTTATGGCTTATTGCCGCAAATATAGCAGAATGCACTTGACGTTTTATGCGACTTCGCGCACCCTTACAGCGTGAAAACGTAGAGGCAAAGCGCGAAAATCTAACGTACCGTGGATCAATAGAAAGTGGATCAATAAAACACCGGCGGTGGATATAATTTGCGTAGCTATATAGAAACAACCAGTGGATGCGTGTAAATGGGTGCCTTAACCAAAGCTGATATGGCAGAGATGCTGTTTGACGAACTTGGACTCAACAAGCGTGAGGCCAAAGAGATCGTTGAGAAATTTTACGGTGAGATAGGCTCAGCGCTAGAAAACGACGATAATGTTAGGTTGTCCGGATTCGGGAATTTTGAGCTACGCGATAAAAGCAGCAGGCCGGGACGCAACCCAGAGACCGGCGAAGAGATTCCCATTGCGGCGCGCAGGGTTGTAACCTTTAAACCAGGACAAAAATTGAAGTCTAGGGTCGAGAACTATGCTGGAACCGAGTAATAATAATGTCCTCCCGGTAATCCCTGGGAAGCGTTATTTTACCATTGGTGAAGTCAGCGAGCTGTGTGGTGTAAAGCCACACGTCCTGCGGTATTGGGAGCAGGAATTTCCCGGTCTTAATCCAGTCAAGCGACGCGGCAATCGCCGCTACTACAAACGTCAAGATGTGGTGTTGATTCGTCAGATTAGATCCTTACTCTATGAGCAGGGATTTACGATTGGTGGCGCCCGCCAGCGACTCGAGGGCGAACCGACGAAGCAAGAGATGACTCCTTACAAGCAACTGGTCGACCAGACCATCAGCGAGCTGGAAGAACTCCTTCGCGAGATCAAGCCAAACGCATAATTCACCTTATAATTAATGGGGTAACGACCATCGCGGGTAGCCTGTTTCGGCCTAGCGGTGCATCGTTTGTGTGACGCGTTGCCACCGCTCTCGTTGGTTGCATAAACGGCCTCAATGTGTATGATGGCCTCACAAAATCGGGGCGTAGCGCAGCCTGGTAGCGCACCACACTGGGGGTGTGGTGGTCGCAGGTTCAAATCCTGCCGTCCCGACCAATTTTTGCCTCAATAAATTAATGGTTTACAGGCTAAAAAGCACAGCACTCCTAGTGTCATATAGCCAGCGCTGATCGGGTCGTGCGTGCGTAACTAATTAACTGCAGTGGTCTAGAACAAAGCCTCTATTTTTGCACCCACTTGCCTAGCCCTCCCGTCGCTCTGTGTTACAGACCTTTTACCCGCATCAAGGCTCTTTTATCCACCGATCATTGCAATATCGTCAAGGTCTGTTCCGACCTTGCTTTTTGATTTTTAATACTCACTAAGAGTGTTTAACTCGATCTTTGGTGGACCCAAAATGGGTCGTGATTATTAATGATCGCCTATATGGCCTAACTAGCCCCGAGATTTTAAAACAGAGACCATACGCCTTCGGTGATGGCGTATTTCAAGTGTGTTCTATTGACAGTTTGGATTAAGCGCGTTCGATTTAACATAACTTCTGAGCGCTCATTATGATTATTATTGTATCGATCATTTTAATGACCAATAAACTCAAAGATTCAACCCAGGCTTTTGAGTGATTAAAATGCCATTTATAAAAATAGTTAATATTGCGTTACTTACATTATTTTTGTTAA
>Ga0115006_10001516_pt1 | contig 14535 bp, 16 predicted proteins | sample ArcOceMetagenome_3_FD_88943 | JGI IMG/M metagenome (GOLD analysis project Ga0115006, IMG submission 88943) | Marine eukaryotic phytoplankton communities from Arctic Ocean - Arctic Ocean- Svalbard ARC20M Metagenome | ecosystem: Environmental > Aquatic > Marine > Oceanic | place: Arctic Ocean...
GGCTATGTGCGTGCATTTTGCGTGACGGTGGAGGTGCACACATGGAACAGCCCCGACGCATGATCTGTTTCGCGGAGTCTTCAGCAAGGACGAAATCATGTCTGCTCTGAAGGTGAGACCCATACGAGCTGCCTCAAAGGGGTTGCACGCACAGATGCGTCTATGTATGCAGTGCATGGTGCAGGTATGCATCTTCAGGAAGGGTGTAGAAGTTGCAGCGAAATGCCATGGGTTATATACGTCCTGCTGGGCGCACACGCGTCACTCGCATGCAAACAATCCAAATCCTTCCTCCAGGAGGCGCGATGCGACCTCCAACGGGCGCGGGAAAAGGCAGCTCTCTGCAAAAAACAGTGCACAATTGCTGCGTCTAAAGTCTACAAGGTGTGCCTGCTAATCTTCATGGTGTACCTCTGTGCCTCTGCTGCTGTATTGTCGAGCTTCTTGCACCTGGGTCCCTGAGCCGAAATTCGCGGGTTTCTGTGAACATGCTGGTCACCATGCAGGCGAGGGCATTGGTCAAGACCCTGAAAAGCGACGATCTACATCCCAATGCTCAGGAGCGTGGAGCGCGAGGAAAAGAAGCGGATGGTAGAAAGTCCGAGGTACAGGGGGGAAAAGGACAGGTAGAGCCAGCGGCGGGACGTACAAGAGTGAAAAGCAGTGTAAGCCAGAAGGGCGTGCCTAAGGTAAATCAGAAGCAGGAGCGGCGTGCGCAGAATGATGCTGGCAAACTGTTGGATGGGAACTTCAAGCATGCGGGCGGAGGTGGGCATGGTAACAGCTCAATGGAAGGGAAGGAAGGGGTGCGAGCGGAAGTGGCGGCGATGAAAAGCGCGAACGCGAGTGCTGGAGTGGTGGGCAGGGGTGGGGCAAAGGTCGAGCTTGGACTGCGAAGTCAAGGAGATGCGAAGGCACGAGACAGGGACGTGATGTGTGATCCAGGGGGGGGCAGTGAGAACAGCACGATCTCCGGGGTTGCGATGGTGCCGGGGCCGGCGGGGACTGAGGATACGGTCCGAGAGGATACGGTCCGAGTGACAGGAGGCCTGCGCGGGAGGTTGGGAGCGCAGACAGAAGGCGAGCGCACAGACAGAGAGAGAAATGGCGAAAGCCCGCAGGGTGCGGTCAATGGAGGGCCGGCGGAAGGCGCAGAGAACGGCGGGGAAACCGGAAGAAAAGAAGAGCAGATGTCGGGGCGTGAGCTTAAGTTGCGGTTAGGGCAGGTCGGAGCACAGCATAAAGCAGTGCGTAGGGAGGGGGAGGTTGAAAGAGAGGATGGAGAAAAGGATGTAACTCTCACCAGCTTGGGAAAGTGTGATGGAGCTGAGCCTGAGGCGGGGCACGGCGGGGAGCTGGTCGAAGAGACCGAGGCGCGCCGGCAAAAGGATACTTGCGCCGAGCAGGTGGGAGAAACGGGCGCAAGGTCTGCGCTTGAGCAGGTGGGGGAGACAGGTGGAAGATCTGCACTTGGGTTGAGGTCGCAAAGACATGATGGAGGGATGGAAAGACAGCCAGTGGAATCAGCTGTGGGGAATGAGGGAGGCAACATGGGCATCGAAAATCACATTTCGGAAAGCGGAGTGTGTGTTGGCCGCAAGGACGCGAGGGCGGAGGTGCGGAGACAAAATGAGGACAGGATACAAGATACGGCAAAGGAAATACAGGAAGACGCCGCCCGAGCAGGGCCCGAGCTTGGGCACCATAAGGAAGCAGAAGCGGAAGATGAAAAAACGCAAAACAGCCAAGTCATGTGTGCTGAGGACCGGGGGGCTAATGATGGAGGGGCTGGGCTTGAGCCAGGAAGGGCAGGAGAGCAGGAGGAAGTGTTGGGCGACATGCATGGAAGGGTGGAGCACATGACGCGGGGCTCGCATGATCGGGCGGACTTGCTCGATGGGGAAGGGGGACTGTGGCAAGAAGCTTCAGCAGGCAGTGGGAAGGCTGCCTCAGAAGAGGGAGTCGGAGAAGGAGAGAACGAGGGGGAGGGAGAGCAAGAGGAAGAGGGAGAAGGAGAGGGAGCTTGTGACAGCTTTGCCAGGGGGAGAATGGAGGAGGACACGGCAGATGAAGTATTCGGCGAAGGCAAGATCGAATCGTCTTTGTGCGGCCCAGACGTCGCGAGTCAAAAGCCGCTGGATTCCGAGGAGCCTCGGCTTGCTGAGGAAAGGAGCGCAGGAAGCCTGCCGTCGGGGGCCATGGATCCTCGGATGGGAGACAGCGTTGAGAGTGATCAGGATCGTGACATTCCCAGAGAGCATCTCGGGCCAGAGAGCATCTCTGGGGGTGCTGAGCCAGAGAGCATCTCTGGGGGTGCTGAGGGCAGGACTGAGGCTTCGGAGGGCCATGGCGTGGTGGGAGGTGCGGATGACTCTTTTCCGCACATGTCGTCCGGAGGAGGCGAAGCCGGCTACGGCTTGGCGTGCCAAGATCCTGATGAACAGCTGCAGCTTGTCGGTTATCAAGGTGCGTCCCTGTTTGACTACAGTAGCTGTGCACGGCAGCCTTTGCGTGTGCTTGCGCCCGCTTGATGATGCGGCTGGGCGGCATTGGCGCCTGAGGACAAAGTCCACTTGCTGGCGGCTAACTTGCATACCGCGCACACTTTCTTCCTGTTTCTTCCTGTGGCAGCGGATGATCCGTCATTTGCGGAAGCCTGGGTCGTGGTAAGGAACTATCAATTGTCAGCATCACCCCGAGTCCTGACCACGAACATGTGTGTATAAACTGACTTGGAAAACTTTCGCGTGTACACTTTGCTGCCCCTAGGGTGGGTCGAACCCGCAGATAATGACGAGTGTTGGAGGTCTCGAAGAGCTGGCCGCCAGAGTCGCTCACTTTGAACATTTGCTTGCCGAGAAACAAAAAGAAGAGTCAGAGCAGATTCAGGCAGAAGATCAGGGGTAGCGACGAGGAATGTCACCTCGCGCGTCATTGGGCGCGTGAGAGTGTGGGGGTTTGTGTGGAGGAGTTGATGACAAAGAAAATGTGCCGCCCCGGGGCCTCCAAGGTAAAATTTATGCATATTTCGCGGGCATCAAGGACCCAGCATGATGGGAGATGGGAGTCGAGGTGGAGATTTCTTGCTTCATTCTTCACGTCATCTAATAGCCGTTGGGCAAAGCAAAATAAAGGATTTCACGGTTTCAGTTCGTTTAATTATCTCAAAAGATCAGAAGGAAGAGACACAACGCATGCACAAGTCAACTCTGAAGCAAAGTTCACTTCGACAGCTGTAGACTGCATTAGAGGCCCTGAAATCCATCTCTTCATCACCACCGGCACAGTGTGCTTCTCACGTGCAGAGTGACTCGTCAAGGATCAGCCGACATCCCATCTTGCTCTTGCTCTTGCTCTTGCTCTTCGGCCTCCGTCTTGGGGTTCTCGGCCTCCGATGTTGATTGCGGGACTTTGCTGGAGTCGATTTCAGTAGTGACTGCACGTTCTCTCCCATCCTGGAATGTGTGCGTCGGATCCCTGGTGTCTACTTGCATCCGATCTTCACCATCGTCTCCTCCCATCTGCATGGATACTGCGGACTCCGGATTCTCTTCATCCATCTTGTCAACGCCTTCAACCAATTCGTTGTCAGACGCATGGGCATCTGACTCGTCATCGTCACGAGCCGGCTCCTTGCTTCCATCCAAGTTCAAACCTGGCACGTGCAGAGCTTGCCCAGCTTGCAGTCTCTTGTACAAAGCTGATTCGAGATCATCACCGTTCTCTTTCGCAGCCGCAGAACAGGTACTGGAGGACGGTTCAGTCTCTAGAACATCCCTGGTCGCCCCGCAGGTTTCATCGCCATCACCCATCTGCCCTTGCTTGTCTTCATTCTCGCCAGTCTCTTGCGGAGCCTCCTCTTGCCCGAGTTCAACAAACATGGGCAATCCGCCTTGCGGAGGAGCAAGCTCGAACAAGGGCAATCCCGCTGGGTCAAGCTGAGTCGGGGCCATGTCCCCGTGCCAAGGAGCTCCGTCCTGGTGCACAGCGCTCGCTGGGCCCTGGGCCTGCCCTGCAAGCTGCCCACCCTGCATCTGAGCCTGACCCGGTTCAAAGGCCTGCCAGCCTCTTTCGAACTCCTGCACATACTTTGCGTGAGATAGCACATACCGCTAAAATGCCCTTACTGAAGGTGAGTGTCTCGAACGCAAAGTGCTAACTGCACACACAAAAGACGGTCTGCAGAGGTGTTCAGGGATTTAGGAGATGCGCTCAGGTACCTCGTATGCTCCGAGGTGGCGCAAAAACTTGGCGTGTTTGTCCCGGCCCATATGAAACGACAAGACGCCGATGGCAGTGAACAGAAAGTTGGCGGCCATCTTGTGTAATTTCAGACCTGTGGTATCCGAGACACTTTGCCACTTGTGCCTCCCCTGCTCTGTTGTCGTGCGATACATGGTGGTCCCTTCGTGCAACTACAGCATAGGTGATCACGCACGCAAGCAATCAGCCAACCACACAATTCCTGTCGAGAGCGTCGGCGCTCTTCGCCACTCTCAGTCCAAACGACAGACAAAACACCGAATGGCCAAGTGCACAGCATACTGGCTGCGTGTTCGTGTGGACACAGAATATCGAACCTGGACACCACTGACGCTCTTCACACCCTCCATGTCTTCCTTTTCTTCCTCAGGTCCCTGCGAGATCATTTGCTTCTCCCTGCAAGTGCGTGCACAGTAAGATAGATAGCGAGAAAGAAAGTGGCAGTCACGATCAATGATGGGACGTCACCTGTAGCCCCAATTCCACATGTGCTTCTTGAAGTCAGGCATCCAAGGATGGAGAACAGATCGGTCTGGAAATGCACTTTGAATGAAAGCCAGAAGGAGCTCCCTGAAGTTGGAGTCTTTGTTGAGACCTACAGTCCAGTCGATCTTGCCAGGGGCATATACCACTTGATATTCAAGCTCTTTGCGCGTCAGATCCTGCTTCACACCTCGCAGTTGCTGAGGTCTCTGCACGGGTACTGGCAACATTTTCACAGGCGAGTCAGGCATGGCCGCCACCGACGGGAGTGAGAGTGGCCGCCCCGGCTGCTGATTCGCACTACTGGCAACCACACTCTTTTGTTTTAACGTCTTTGGAGGACTCAGTCCAGCCGCTGCTGCCGCCGCTGCCATGTGCACACATCTGATGCGTTTCTGTCGACAGCTCTCACATGCGGCACGCGGGTTCGTGTGAACGGTGGGACCACTTGGAGCATTCCAAGCTTTCTTGTGAGTAGCAGGAGTATCATCCGTGAGGTCATATGTCTGGCCTGCAGGTCCCTCCTTCGCATCATACTGCCACTTGGCAGTGCTCAGGTTCTCCAGAAAGTCGCCGTCCTCGTAGTAGACGTCGTGTACAGGGCCACACTTGTCGTGGCTGTCTTTTTTCGTAGGATCAGGATCATAATGGGTAACGACGCCCGGAAACCATGTCTCGTCGCCATCCCAGTACACTTGTATGTGCCTGCCCACCAGCCATTCACCCCCATGGCGAAAAACCCCAGTCGGAGTTGTCCACTGCCGTCCTTTCGTGTGTATCTTCACCCTGCCTGTATCAGCCTCCTGCTGGACCCCACCTGTAGCCGCACCATTCGCTGCGGCCAATCTGGGCCCCCCGCGCTTAGCAGCCTGGAAAGTTTGGCCGTCTGATTTCTCGTCTTGCGTTGCCACGGATCGCTCGGGAGCCGCTGCATGCTCTTCAGACTTTCCCTCGCGCTTGACCCCAACAGACTTGCTGTCTCCATTGGCCAACACGGCGCTCCCTGTGAGCTTCTTCACTGGTGACGAAGCCCCAGACTTCTTCCCTGGTGAAGACGCGCCGTTGATCCCAACGCTGACGGTCGATTTCTTCAAAGGAGACGAAGCAGGGGCTGTTGGCTTAGTCATGTCGTGGCGACTGAGGTCAAGGCAGCGGAGCACAGGTCGCAGCAACTGCGACCCATTGCAAAGGGATGCAAATGAAATGTGCATGGCGAGCGCCAGCTTATGCGCGGGCTCGGTAGCCGGGTTGTACTCGATTGCGTTGTCGAAGCACAGCACGATATCTTTGAGCACCTGTGCTGGCTCGGCATAGCGATTCTGTTGAAGCTTGGCTCGCACACTGCCCAGATCCATAGGCCTCTTGATGATTGTTAAGTAATCAGGGATGTTCATGGCGACAGGATCAACGGGTTCCAGGAAAGGAATCGCGGCTTCTTGCCGCATTAGCCTCCCCAGCAATTTGTTGCACTCACTGCGCCATCCTTTCCCAACGCTCTCCTCCCCCGCATCACCTTCGCTTGGCATACCTGACCCTGCATTGACTTCGGGCTGTGAGGCTGATGACAGAGTGGTACGCTTCGATTCCCGAGACACTAGACGCGCTCGCACTCGCGCTCTATTTGGGTTCCCATCTGTCTTCAACATCACGCCCGCCAGGCCCTCCTTGGCGTCGAACTGCCATGTGGCCGTGGCAAGATTTTCAAGAAATTGGCCATCTTCGTAGGCAATAACGTGCACTGGCCCCTTGTGCCCGTGACTGTCTACGGCATCCTCGCTGTCGTCGAAATCCACCACAATGCCTGGAAACCATTGCGCCTCATTGTCCCAGAACAGCCTCACGCAGCGGTCCAGAAGCCACTGGCCGCCTTGGCTGTGCGCCTCATCGGGATTTGTCCATCTCCTGCCCTCCATCTTGAGACGTATCAGATCCAATTCGTCTCCACCACCTTGCTCGTCTTTTGCTTGAGCGTCCGCTATTGAAACATCCTCAGTGGGACCAGCGCTCTCGTGCCCCTTTTCAGTAGGAACTGTCTTTGCTCTCTTTGACTGCTGCGGTGCTGCAGCAGACTCTCGGTTGCGCTTACCATCCCCAGCATGCTCATCATGAACCGCATCTGTCGCCCCCGACAGGTCCACGACGATTTTGGCCCCATGCCGTGATCGCTTAGTGCTAGCATCGTCCTCGGAACACGCTTTGGGCATGTGGCCATCCGGCTTGACGGCAGTCGAGTGATGCTGGTTGTCAGATCCCTTCTGGTCATTTTCAGCCTGAGACTCGACATTCTTCCCCTTCGAAATGCCAGCGAGGTCTTCTGTGTCCTTTGATCCATCCGAATCTGGTTTAGACGATCTGCGCTTGCCGTCCTGACGTTCGCTCTTTTGGCCGGATTTTTCCTTCGCGCTGGAGTCCTGCCGTTCGCTCTTTTGGCCGGATTTTTCCTTCGCGCTGGAGCCCATCACCGGCTCCTTGTCGACCGCCTGCCGAAATGATCCTTTCCTGTCTTCACCTCGCCCTTTGTCCTGCTCCTCCTGATCCAATGGGCTGCCTGAAGGCCCTTCGTTTGCGTCCAATTTCCAGCGCGCGTTCGTCAGATTCTCAAAGAATACGCCGTCTTCATACAGTACCTCGTGAACAGGCCCAATGTTTCCATGGCTGTCTGCAGCGTTGGGCGAGCCGTCGTATGACAACACCCTTCCTGCTCAAAGACATCCAAGCGCCGGGTTACAGCACTGCCATACCAAGCGCGCGCGAATAAGCCTGAGCTAGCAACGGGAGCAGAAACAACCTGCGAACCACTGACGCTCAGCGTCCCAGTACAACTTGATGCTCCGCCCCACCAACCACGACCCACCCGTCTTGAACTTCCAGTGAGGAGCTGTCCATGCGCTCTTCCCCTCATCGATCGGCGCAAGGGCCCCGTTTTCATCGGCACTGGAAGCTGTCGCCCGCAAAGCATCCGGTGCCTTGTCCGCTTGTCCATTGCTGGCAGACATGGGGCCTCTCCTGGAGCCGGCGCCCATTGTTTTCTTCTTGCCGTCTTCACTCTTGTCCAGATTCCAGACGCATTTGGACAGATTTTCTGGGAAAGCCTGCAAGTGCTTGCTCTCGTCGTACCGCACCAAGTGCACTGGGCCCACGAAGTCACGGGAGTCCACAGCACGGGGATCTGGATTGTACTTGTCGACCACAGCCTCATGGAACTTTCCGTCAAATTGCCAGAACACGCGGATCCTCCTCCCAACCAGCCAATGGCCTCCTGCCTCTTCTCCTGCACCCGGCGCCCGCCATCTGTCCTTATCAACGTCTTCCTCAGCAGCCTGTGCGGCCTTGAAGGAGGTGGAAACGCGGTTGCGGAAAGTCATGCCGCAGTCCTTGCCGTTGTCAAGGAAAAACCCATCGTCAGGCTCAAACAATGCGTGACGGCAATCTGCTTCCTCGCCATCTTCGAACACGAGGTGATATCGTGCAGTGTTGGGGTCGTAGCCTTTCACCTCCCCCGAGTACCAGTCGTCGTTGTCAAACATGAGGCGCACCCGTGTCCCATCCTTCAGTTTCTGCTTTCACCACACCATCATCACCGTCGCATTCAAGACATCATCACTGGGCTGGACAAGCTTGGCGCTAAGCGCAGCAGAAAATGGGCAGAATCTGGGACAAAGAACTTGAAGTGTGAGCAGTGTCTCACCTCACGCCCGTATCCTGACAATGTTGTCTCATGCTCAACAAGCGGCATGTCATTCTCGCTCAGGAAGACGTGCTCTCTTGGCCTGAACTCCGACGTATCACAAGCCACAGTCAATATCGCACAATCCGATCCAAAACAAGGCGTTGACAATCAGGAACAGCACGAACACGGGCAAGGATGGGTGTTCTCACCGCTCTTTTGAACCGAGCTGCGCCTCAACAAAGCTCTCAAGAGACTGCACGTAACCCCCGCTTTTCACCATCAACCGTTGCTGGGCCGCGCTGTACTCCAGAGTTCCCTCGCGTCGCCCCTTCTTGGCTCTAGCCCCCCCCACAGCCACATAGACAGGGAGGTCTTCCAACGCTTCGTGCAGCATTTCCGCCTTCTTCCGGAGAGGCGCTATACAGGCATTGGGGTCCACAGCACGAGCAGGCACCGGAACGACTCCTGCACTGGCAGCTGGTGCTGCTGATGCTGATGTTGTGACGCCGTGCGTAGACAAGTGTGCTGTAGCCTGCACCACATTCACATGCCGATAAGCTACGCGTTCAACGCACTGACGCAAAGCACGTCGGCGGTGCTCGTGGGGAACCCCACGGCGCCGCATGTGGCAGGCTGTTGCGTCTGGCACCAGCATCCCCACTGACGCCATCGGGTTCGTGCGTGCAAGTGCACGCGAGTCATGATGGCTGAATTTGCTAGACACCTGAGAAGGAAGCGGATGCTTTCTTGGGCGACCGCGTTTGCGCTTGACTGGGACACCAGATGCAGCGGATGGGCTAGATTGTGCCGAAGGTTGCGCCGACTCCTCAATCAGACGTCCCGTCTTCGGGTTCTCTCCACAGTCTTCCGAGCGGTCAAGCTTCCTGCGGACGCAGCTCAACGCACTCAAATCGCAGCGCAAGCAGTGCAGTCATTTTTGGCGATGCAGTTGGGATAGCACGAGTACTCACCAGGTGACTTTGCCGAGGGTGACACGTTCTGGCTGCGAGTCTGCAGCTAACTCGAACAGTACAGTGTGGATTCTGGGATCAATGAAGTCAATGCACTTGACCCTGCCCTCACGCCACGCGTTGAGCTTTTCGCACCAGACTTGAACACGCCGACCCACCATCCACGCACCCCCACTGCCCTCCTCTTTGACAGGTCGACACCACTTGGCGCCAACCGCCGGGACTGCAGGCAATGTCGGTGACTCGCTGACGCCTGCCACGCTCTTGCCCGAGTGCGTGCGTGCGTTCGATGGGCTGCTGCTGTGCGAGGCGGCGGAACCTCCCGGCACGGTTTCAACAGCACCTGCGCCTTTCGCAGCGGGAGGCGCCTTATTTTTGGACGAGGAGCCTGTGTCCTCTGCGACGCCAGTGACTTCAGCTGCAGCCCCTGCCTGCAAAGCGGCGGAAGGGGGACCTGCGTGCGCGCCCGTTTCTGAATCGCAATCCGGGCAGCGCCAATCTCCTTCCGGGATGGCCTAAATGAGTGGCGTGGACAGCAATGTGAGTCAGCAGTCATCATACTCCCAGGCGCAAGGTCTTCAGCACGGGGCGCGTTCTGTGCGTGTCCTCTGTCTGCTGCATAAAGGCTGTCGCGCGCAGGAACTGACCGATAGCCGCGAAGGCAGACAAAACATGTGCCAGCCCTTGTCGCAAATATCGCACAACAGCATCTGGTCCTGCGCACATGCAGAAGTGCCGGAGGAGGAACAAGTCAGCGGCAGGGCCCTCTCTGCACCCGAAGGCAGGGCGGGTCGATCTACGCGAGACACACCTCGTCGTCTGCGCGTTTACAGCAGTGGCACAGGAGAGTCTCAATCGAGGGCACCGCGGCGGGCATGGTCTGCTGGGTGACGTGAGAGGGGAGCTAGTCAGGCGCAAGTATTGCACAGCGCCAGGGACGCGGCGCCGCGACTAGCCGGCATGTGCCTCACCGCGTCCTCGGCCTGCTGGGCGTCGTGCGGCCTGGCGCCCTTGTCGAGCCCAGCGAGCGCGAGCGGGCTGTACTGCTTGGCCTGCAGCTTGCTCGACGAAAGCCGTTCTACAGACTTCCGCGCCCGCTTTGCTGACTGTTCGGACTCCTCCCGCTCCAAGCGCGCCTTTGGCGGCATCGCAGCTGGCAGCCGCGCCGCGACACGCCTTCCGCACAGACCTGTGAACAAAACGCTCCAGTCAATGGCGCGCGGCATCGTGAGCTGTCGCGTGCCAGCGGCGCTACGGGGCACAGTCCGCGCCGGTGGCGCCGCCGCCGCGCGCCGTGCGCCGCGCGCCGCGCGCGCGCGCGCGCGCGCCGGCCCCGCGCGTCCTCGCCGCCCCGCAATTTCAACCAATTTCAACCGGGGTGTGCGTTTGCCTGCGCGAAGCGCAAACGCGGGCGGGCGGCGCGCGCGGGCGAGGGGGGCTCGAGCCGCACCCCCCGGCGAGTCCAGCGGCAGGGCGCGCGGCCCTCCGCGCGCCGACGACGCCCCGGCGGCACGCGCTGAAGGCCCCTCCGCTACTACCTCTCTGCTCGCCTCTGCAGAGGCGATTAAGGGGCTTATCGACAAAGAAGGGGAAGCAGCTGCAGAGTCGAGATTCGAAGATGATTCAAAAACGTCGGCCCGGCAATAATGGAGATGGAAGCCTGGGGGGCGGCGGAGTTGCGGCGGATCCCGTGCGGCGCGGCGCTGCGGGTCAACAAGAAATCGCTCACGATTCTCCAGAACAAGTGCGTGCAGCTCGTCCGCGAGCTCGACCGCAAGGAGGAAACGCTGCGCCAGGTAGGCGTGTGTGTGAATTTGTGCGTGCGGCGGCCGGACCGCACGGCGTGCCCCCGGCCACCGCTCGTGCCATCCCCGCATGACGCGCGACCCCCGCCCGCCGCTCCGTGCAGCTCTCCGACGCAGTGGGCTGCATGGCGAGCGCCAAGGACATGGTTGCCCTCCAGCTGGCCCACAAGTGTGACGAGCTCGAGCTTGAGCTCGCGCCCCTCAAGATGCCGTCGCAGGAGGCCGCGCCGGCACTCTCTTTGGGTCTCCCTGCCCCTGCCAACCCGCCACTCACCGAATCTGCCACCTGCCTTTGGTCCAACCAGCAAAGTCAGTGTGTGCCGCGACCCAGCTGCTGCTGCCGCAAATCCCCTGGCCGCGCCACGTGTCGGGACCGTGGTGGGACCCGCATCGCCTCTGACCCAGTGCGTCCGACCATGCAACGCAGCACGCGAACTGCAGGAGGAGCGGGCTAAAAGTGCTGCCCTGCAAGAGCAGCTCCGCCAGGCGCAGGTGTGACAGAAGGAGCTTCGCCCACGGGATGGGGCACGGGGGCGCGTTTGTGTGCGTGTGCACGCGACGACCCATCAGCGTCGGGCTTGCTTACATCTCAACACATGCGCGGAATGCAGTACGATCTCAGAACATCGGGAGTAAGCCTGGGCAATATCTGCGCCAATTGAATTTGTGGGTCGCGTGGCAGGCGAATTTGAAGATGAAGGACGAGGAACTCGTGTCGGTCCACGCTTTGGTTGACAACCTGCAGGTGCAAAGCATTGTAAAGCGGGTGTGTGTGAAAGGAACCTGACAGTGTGCGCGCGCAGGTGAGGCTCAAAGTTGCGGTAGATTTCCACGAGGCGGATGCGCGACATCTGCATAAGCAAATTGAGGCCTTATCACATCCCAACACTCCCTGGGAAGATCTGTCCGAGACGTCAAGCGTTACCTCAAGCATGAGCTGCCCTGCGCGGGACCGCGAAATTCACCTTGATCTTGAGGTTTCTATCCTGATCCGCCATTTTGTCCCCTCTCAATCCGTTTCGTCCTCTTGTTCCGTTTTTCGTCCTCCTGTTTCGACTCCCTGCCACGTCGCCCAAGCTAAAGTCCGAACACAATTGCAGGATGAAGGGATTCTTTTGCCTTTACGTGAGTCCATTCGAGCATCAGCTGCTGCTGGCGGCATAAAGTCGGGCGGCGTAAGGGGGCTGTCTGCACACAGCAGCTCCAACTTCAATAAGAAAATGGGCGCTCGCGAATCCGTGGACGGGCTTCCGCACCAAGCACACAAAGCCTCGGTAAGCCAACGTCGTTCATCTCTGCCTACAACATGCAACCCTTCGGATGCCAGTCAACCTGGTGAAGATAGTCTCGCATCAAAGATCGAAAAGATTCGAATGAGCATGGACCACATGTTGCGTGTGTCTCTCTCCCCTCCTACGGTTAATGCGCAATCTAAGATGCACCTCGGCACCAACACTATCACTCCTACGGCAATGCCTGAAAGTTGACTGCGCATGTTTGTTGAGTCTGCTGAGTAAGGCCGATCAAGTTTCAAGGCAAACAGAAGCTCTCTCAAGCTGTGTGATTCGACGGCGTCGAGGTAAAAGCAGCAGTCGGGGACCCTTTGAGGGCAAAGAATTCGTTTTAATGACAAATGAATAGAATGCGGAGGGGCAAAGAAACCGGGGTCGGGGCCTGCCCGTCAATGACATTTGCTGTGCGCAAGTGCGTTTTCTCATAACCAGAGATCCCCAGGAGATATTGAAACCAGGGGCACAGACAACACAAACTGAAGCCTCAGTCCATGCTGCCGCTGTGACGCGCCCTCTCGTGAGCTAATAAAATCAAAACACTCCGCAGTGGAGGCCCCCGCGACGCGCCCTCTTGTGAGCCACACTTGGGGAGCACCTGGCAGAGTCACGCCCACAATTCGAGCTACCAGAATCAGGCTGCAAGGTACCGGTGACAGTAACTGCGTGTTCGATCAAGTCGTAGACACATGGCTCGTTGTGGAGGCGATGGCAGCATGGAGGCCGGGGGTATCGGATGCTCTTGCTCCGGCGTCAAGCCTTACCAGGTGGCGCTGCGCAATGGCATCACGCCGAGGCTCGAGTAGGCCGGCTGGCGACAGCGTACCGTCATAGACGTTGAACTCCTCGGCCACCAGCCTGTAAGTGTCTGGAATGGCGCTTGGTGCTACGATCTCGGGGTCTTTGCGCAGGCGCTCTAGCACCGTGTTCATTTGGTCTTCGCAGAGTTTGCGTAAGGTGTAGTCTATAGGACCCATGCGGTGGAGTTGGGGTGGAAATTTTGTTGCGGGGGGCAAAACGGGAAAAAGAAAGGGAAAGCAACAAACATAAGCACGACAGCAAACCCGATGTCAGCATGCCGATATGATCCGACTGATAACGTGGGCGTGTGAACCGGTGTCCGTGCATGCGTATATACGTGCGCGCACCGGGTGTGCGTGAACACATGGTGCAAAGCATGCGTGCGGGTGCAGGCTCCGGGCAAGGACGGTCATGGGTACGGATGCGAGGCCAAAGGTGTGCGCCTGGGGTCTCAGGCACCTGCAAGGAGATGCGAGGGCGATACTTTGAACTCCACTTCGGTCCGCTTCCTGTGAATCTCGTACAGCGCCTCGAAGTCTGGCACTGTAGGGGGGCACCAACAATTTCAGTATGCAGGAAACGTTTGAGCGTCACAGACATTCGGCACCAAACGTTTCAGCATCTCAAAAGGTCAGCACCACACACCTTCCAAGTTTTGGGAGCGGTCAAAAACACGTTTAGCATGCTCATGCCCACACATATGCGCGCGCACACACACACTTTCACACACACACACACACACACACACACACACGCACGCACACACACACACACACATCACCTGCCACCACTACAACGTCGCCTTCTGGGGACGTGAGAACACACGCCTGCTGAATAAGCGGCGCATGTTCTGTAACAAACCTCTGCACGCCATTGCACACTAGTCAAGCTGTGCGATCATGCATGTGTGCGTGCGTGCGTGCATGTGCGCGTGCGCATGCATTCTTGCGCGTCCGTATGCCTGTTCTCGTGCGCGGGTGAGGTGTGAGCTTCCAGAGGTGCCACGATTACCTCAATGGTTGACGGCAAAAGCTTGGCCCTAATGCCTTGCAGCGTCTGCACGCTCTCACCGTCGTCAGGGCCATGTCGCAGGGCGATGAGCGTACGAATATACATATGTATACACGTAGATGTATACATTTGTGTGCGTGCGTGTGTGTGTGTGTGTGTGCGTGTGTGTGTGTGTGTGTGTGTGTGTGTGTGTGTGTGTGTGTGTGTGTGTATATATACATACACACTTCCAGCAAGTGCAC
>Ga0115006_10001517_pt1 | contig 14534 bp, 13 predicted proteins | sample ArcOceMetagenome_3_FD_88943 | JGI IMG/M metagenome (GOLD analysis project Ga0115006, IMG submission 88943) | Marine eukaryotic phytoplankton communities from Arctic Ocean - Arctic Ocean- Svalbard ARC20M Metagenome | ecosystem: Environmental > Aquatic > Marine > Oceanic | place: Arctic Ocean...
CAGATGGACGATCGCGCTCGATACCTTGAGCGCCTCGAGGTTGTCGGCGCTCCGCTTCTTCTCTTCGGCGCTGGCATTATCCTCCGACGCCAGGTGCTCCTCCCACCCGGCCAAGCAATCCCGGATGGAGCGGCGATATTCCCGGCTCAGGGCGCGGATACCGGACGGCCCCGGTGACGGTACGCCGCCGCCGCCGGATGGCAAAATTTCGTCCCGGGCGTCGAGCATGCGCAGGAGGGCCGCCGTCTCGAACTGGTTGCACCCGACGCCATCGTCGGAGTACAGCACCGAAAGAAGTCCACCGCCGTCGCCACCGTTGTCGTCGGCAGCATCGTCGTCGGCAAGCATGAGGGCCGCGGGGGATCGCGGGTCAAAGGCCGAGGCCCGGAGGCCACCGGTGCCGGTGCCGGTGGAGGAGGTAGCCATTTTTGGTGTTGAAAAATTTATGACACAAGATGTGTTTGCGATCGTACTGATGTAATAATACAGTTGCAACAAAGAGCGCAGGGACAGAAGACGACCGGAGGTAACTACTGGTCGGTGGACCAAAGGCACAATGGATTCAAGAATAGCGCGGCACCAGCCACGCAGCACAGCCAGAGGCAGATACGCAATCGCAATCCATGGTCTGATTCTGTCCTTCGTCCGTCCGTCGAGCTTCATTCATCACACCATACCGATACCATCGCACCAGCCATCAAAAATCAACCATGGCCGATGACCAAGAAGAAACAGCGGCGCCACCCCAGGCGGCGTCCGAAGCCAACAATGCCGAGGAGGACCTGTCGGGGAAAAGCATCAAGGAATTGAGGGCGCTCGCCGCAGAGCGCAACGTCGATCTGACCGGATGTATAGAAAAAGCGGACATGGTCGAACGAGTTGCCGCCGCTCCTGCCGCTGCCCCGGCTCCGGCGTCAGCTCCCGGACCTAACGCCCATGCGTTCAACTTCAATCTAGGTGCTGCGGCAGCTGCATCCGACTCTGATGATGACGATGAAGACGACCAGCAGGAGGACATGATGATGAATATCCTCCCGCCCTGCATCGTCCGTCGAGTGGAGAAGCTTCGCGACCTCAACAACCAGAGGGAGACCATCGCGGAGCAGTATCAGAAGGAACGCGCGGCATTGGAGAAGAAGTTTGCCAATCTCTACCAACCTCTGTTTGACGAGCGGAGGGAGACCATTGCTGGCAAGTATGATCGCGAGATCGATGCCAAGGCCAAGGATGCTGGCAATGTCAACGAGGAGGAAGATGCGCAGGAAACGATTGATATCAACGGAATTCCGCAATTCTGGGTATGCGCCATGGGTCACATGGAGGCCGTGGCCGAGCTCATTACCGAAGCTGACGTTGATTGCCTGGAATCTTTGACGGACGTCAAGTGCATCGATGATGAGGATGGAATGGGCTTTGCGTTGGAATTTCACTTTGCACCCAACAGGCACTTTACCAACACCGTTCTCCGGAAGAAGTACACAATTCCCAATTTGCTTTTGGATGACGAGCCCATTCTGAAGAACGTAGAGGGATGCGAAATCAAATGGAAGGAGGGGATGTGCCTGACGCATCGAGAAATCAAAAAGAAGCAGCGGGCCAAGTCAGGAAAGAATGCTGGGACCATCCGTACCATCATCAAGAAAGAGAAGCAGGATTCCTTCTTCCACTTTTTCAAGCCTCCCAAGATCCCCACCATGGACGAGATGGATGAGGATGAGGCCGATGCGATCGAGCAGGCATTCGATGTCGATTATGACGTCGCCCAGGCCTTCCGCTCGCACATCATCCCCAAGGCGGCTCTTTGGTTCACCGGCGAGGCTCTTGACGAAGGGTTCGATATTGCCGAAGGTGAATGGCCTGGGGAGGCTGGTGGGGAAGAGGAGGGTGGAGAGGAAGGCGCGGGAGGAGCCGCTGCGGCGGCGCCATCCGGTCATAGTCCGTTCCCACCACCGGCCGAGGGCGAGGAGAATCCAGAGTGTAAACAGAATTAAGAGCAACACAAAGACACGAGATACATGTAGATGAAGAACTTGATTGATTCATTTAGATCTACATGTTGAGTTGCGTCATAGTCTACCGTACGTGTACCGGCACTCTCTCTCTTCTAAATAGCTAGTTACTACATGTACGTAGTAGCTCTAGTAGCTACAACTTGTAGCTAGCTAGCTTCATGTAGAGGTGCTACACGTACCTAGGTACACGTTGCTGCTTTGCACCTACCGTACCTACACGTACTACGTAGTACATGTACCTTCCACCTTCCACCTTCCACCTTCCACCGTTGGGGGAGATTGGTAAGGCCGTTTAGAGCATGTTCAGAGAGTGGCTCCAGGCTCCAGACCATACCAGCGCTGGCGGTAGCCGGTGTTTCCTGCGGATCGGATAGAGCGATAGAGCACGATGTTCTGTACCTCAGCGGGGATAGTGCGTGCGCGTTCGGTGGTGGCTGCGGCGGCATCGCCATTATTAGTCCGCCAGCAACCAAGCAGGCGCCAGTTTTTGGCGGTATCCTGCCGACACCCCAATTCCAGCACATCCTGTGCTGGTGGATGGCTTGGGGTGCTGCGTCAGCATGGGTACCATTCCTTCGCGAGAAGGCCCGTGGTGGCGTATCTGTCCCCGGTATCGACATTATTGGAAAGTGACAGTGACTTAAAAAACGATGAAAGGCGATTCGAACTGCATTATCCCGGCATAATAAGACGGGGCTTCCGAGCAAAGCCAGCTGGGTCGGATGATGATGAGACTGGAAGCGCTGCAAATAACGTTGGTGCGGGCTCGCCAAGAGGGCGGGAGCTTACAAAGACGGACAAAGATTTTGCCAACTATCTGAACTCAGCGGATGAATCTCTCCCATCGGCACCGCTGACTACATCAGCTGGTAGCAGTGGTGACGAAACAGGCAAATCGATGTCTTCCTCGGAGGAGGAGGACCAAGCGACGGCGGGGGCGGCGGCTGACGCACCGCACACACAATATCAGTATGAGTGGAAACATCTGAGTAGCGACCAGCTGACGGCTCGGGAAACGGCGTCCGCCAAGGCCTTGACCAAGCAGTATGAGGACATCGAGAGGATTCAAGAGGAGAATCTTGAGCAATCTCGCGTTAGGATGGGCAAGAATGTACGGCGAGCGTTGACGGGAAACCTCGTGATTGCTGTCGCCAAATTCGGCGCTTGGATCACATCGGGTTCGTCTGCAATGTTGTCCGAATTCGTTCACAGCGTCGTCGACTGTGGTAACCAATCTCTTCTTCTGTTGGGGTTGCGAGATTCCGGCAACGTTGCCGATCGCAGCCATCCCTACGGCTATGGCAAAAGCGTGTACTTTTGGGCTCTGGTATCGGCGCTGGGTACCTTCTTCCTCGGCGCCGGTGTGTCCATGACGCACGCTGTCGGAAATCTGATCGAAGGCCCCAGTGTACAAGATTTCTCGTGGCAGGTGTGGGGTGTCCTTGGTGTTAGTTTTGCAATTGATGGATGGGTTCTGGGAAAGACTGTACACGAGCTCCGGCAGGAAATGCCAAAGAACGCGACGTTCATCAAGTACATTCAAAACATGCGTGATCCCGCTACTTTAGCAATTCTCTTGGAAGATGGTGCGGCTTGTCTCGGCATCGTCCTGGCCATCGCCGGTATTGGGGCCACTCAGGCTACAGGAATGCCTGTGTTTGATTCTCTCGCCGGTGTGGGCATTTCGGCTCTTTTGGGTGCCATGGGCCTGATTTTGGTTCGGGTAAACCATCGTTTTTTGCTTGGCAGCGCGGTGGATAGCGAAATTACGGAAGGGATCAATAAGATCTTGGTGAGCCAGAGAAGTATCGACGGAGTCCATTCAATACAATCTCAGTGGACAGGTCCCGAAACCTTTAGCTACAAGGCCGAAGTCGACTTTGATGGCACTTTCCTTGCTGCCAAACTCATGCCTCGATATCAAACGGAGTTCCTCAAGGCCCAAAAGTCACTGGATACAGATCTTCGTGTTCTGCTCAGCTGGTATGCCGAGGACGTAATGAGAAGTGCCGAGAGAGAGATCAAGTATATCGAGGCTCAAATCCGCCAACAGTACCCCGGCGCCGAATACATCGAGCTGGAACCCATGTCTAAGGACTCGGACAGATTTGCCATCAACGATGGCATGGAAGCGCAATTGAAGCGAATTGAAATAGAGAATCTCAACCGGTATCTCAAGAGCCTTTACGATCCATCAAAGATCACCAAGTCTGAGCGGAAGCCCGAAGGAGATGAAAAATAATACCGGTAGTAGTGCGCAGCTGAAATCTTACTTACTTTAGAAACATGCATTACGTGGGTGTATCTACTACGTAGCTAAATCTATGCAATCACCGGCAGCGATACAACTAGTCCCCAAAGAAAGCATCTTCGCTTGCCCCAACTGCAATAGTCCTCTTTAGTTCTGCTAATAGAGAGCCGCCATTCAGACCCATTGGCATCGCTTTGTTCGTGGCTGAGCGAGGATCACCATCCTCGATATCGGAATCGGATCCATCTCCGGCTTCTTGGTTTGCATCCCATTCATCTGCCAGCTCTATGTTGCCAATTCGACTCTGCAACTCTGTAAATAGATTGCTTCTGTACGACGACAACGAGGCCTGTGCATCCAATTCGTGCTTATCCCTATCACCCTTCTTGTCATGTAGACGGCGTCTACTTGCCTTGCCAGAGAAAACTATGGTCTTATCCGATGGATGGGCGTCAATGACATTTGAAATGTTGAGTAAGGAGATGTTTTCGGTAGCACACTCGTATGTACCATCATATTTACTCCTCTGAGACTCGGAAATTTTGGTTGCATCATCTTGATTCGATTGAACATCATCATCTTCTTCATGGTATTTGATAATGCCAGTAGATGAAAGATGCAAGTCTAGCTCGTGCCAATACGCAATCGCTTCTTGCAGCATATCTCGGGTTCGCAGCCACCACTTCTCGTTCTCTTTTTGATGATTTCCTTCGAACCCTTCCTTGCTGTCTACTAGATTGTCGGGAAATGACGCCGACTTCTCAAAAGCCCAAATGGAAACCAGAGAAGCGTCGATCCTTTTATAAATATTGTCCAAGTGCCTTTTTTGTACATGCTTTCCAGCCCTCTTCTCTTCCGAACACTCTGATAATTTCGAATGGCCGCCTGGAAAGCAACTTTGTAAGTACACGGTCCTCTCGCGAATGGTATTTATTGGTGTCTCCATGCTCTCTACTAGTATGACTGTGTCCATTGATTTGCAAAATTCTGACAATACTTGGAAATGGAGTTCCCCCAAAGCTTTGCGCCAAGTCACCAGCGAGGATAGTGTGAGCCGGGGCAACATATCGCGACGAAGAGTCACTGGCCCATCTTCAACATCACAACCAAGCACTTTTCTACTACCGGTACACGTAGGCGATACAAGAAATGAGTTCAGGAGCTGAAATTGATCGGCCATGACACAGAACAATATCTCCCTTGCTCTACCGAGACCAAGAGGGGCCGATATCCCAGGCTTTTGCTGCTGCATACGAGCCTTTCTATACTCCCTACCTACGAGCGTATTTTCGACTCGGCAAACAGACTTTGAAGCGGGTCCAAGTCCGAGCTGCAACCCGGCCCCTATCCGCAACACTTCTAGAGAATCGTCTATTGATTGCAAGAGCTCTGTGCTCACCTCGGCGAACTTCGCGCATTCATTAATGGATTGGACAGCAGCAGCATTTATATCTCTGGCAGGTAAACTGACGGACCGATCATCTGGAGCAAGAGGAAATTCATGAACAGAGCCAAGAGCCTTGAGAATGCGCTTGCGTCCACGTTGATACTTCTCTGCTAGTAGATAGTTCTTCTTCAATGATGTTGCTTCATCGCTTTCATTGCGTGATTGTGACGAGTTTTGGTTCCTCTTTTCTCTTGCGCAAAATAGCTCCATAATGAGAGAGCCGCACACGATAAGCAATGCGAACATGATGCTCAAACCAATCGGGGTATTTGGTATGTCTCTGATTTTGGGGGCGACTGAGACCCCTGCAATAAAACTTGCCAAAGCCGTCGCGAGAAGCCGTACGTCACCTCCAGCAATGCCATCAATAATTGTCGGAGCAGGAACAGCAGCCCCCATGGAACACTCTTGACTGCCAACATTGGCACAGGGTGACTCGCTCGCTCGATGGGATGTATCCAAGAGCTCGTCATCGTCTTCTTCGAGTCGATCATTGCTGCATGTGTCATCGTCGAATGAGTGCTCGAGTTGTTGGCTGATGAGTCCGGAGCTCAGGATGACAGTCATTTCTGACCATACCACTTTGGGAGCTGCTAACTTTATCTGCGTGCCGAGTTGTACTGCTACGTAGTAGTAGTACACTGCTTCTGTGCTTCGCATGGTCGGCTATGATACGAGCTCTCGTATCTCTGGCATGAACATGGGGGCGGGGTCGCGCGTCGCGCGGTCGCGCACGTTGGCCTAGTAAATGGGTGACTGGTAGCTACGTACTGGCAGCACCCGGGGGCGGGTACATGTACATGTAGGTGGATGGGTGATGGGATTCGATTCAATTCATAGTCTACTTCCCGTTAGATCTAGCTAGACTAGTAAAGCTGCGACGACGATAACGAGATACAATAAGTAGATAGATCTACCCAAACACATTACCGGCAGACTCTATTAGATCTAGATCTATGTATTTGAATGTGGTGCATCATGGGTCAAGACAGACGTCGTCTCTTGTTTCTCATCTCGATGCTAGCATTGGATTCACACGGGAAAGAAGCGGTTTCGATAGGCTCGGGGGAAACACATCGTAGAGGTCTTTGCGCAGCCGCGACGGCAGCAAATTCTTCTTGTCGTTGAGCACGGGGTTGCGGCTGTAGCTGTGGCTGTGGCCTTGCATCGCCTACATCGGCATCAGCTACTTGGCCGTTAAAAGCATCACTGCCACCAATTGCGCCACCATTGGCCGAAGCTCCAGCCATTAGGACGAAAAGGGCTGCAACTCTTGCCTGCTTTCGTAGTGAGAAGAGGAGTTGATGTCCATCGATTGTGAGGTTGACGCTATCAATATGGTGGTACCCTCTTGCCGTATCTTTCGAAAAGTGGCCTGCAGATAAAAGCAATAAGGATTATAGTCATGTGATGAAGGAAGGAAAATAAGATGGGATGTATATGAGTATCAGAAAGACAAAATTAGTAGATCTACTACTAGTAGTGAAACTCGATCCGTCGAAACTTACATGTGAGCGATCCACTGGCAGTCGCAGTGAAAGTTGCCAAGGCGTTATCGATGGATAATAGAAAGTCAATGCTAAGACGGATGTTCGTTTCATCTTCTCGTAATGCTACTTCGTTGTCACAACTACTATTAACGATATCTTCAAAGGATGTCGATACGGTCACAATGCGTATTGGCGGCAGATCCTCTCTTCTAATGCGAAGATTCCTTGTAACTTGTCTTATGTTTGCTTCGATTAAGGATGTATAAGTGGTAGTGACAGACCTTGCCAAGCGCTCGGGGGCGGACGAAATTTCTCTTCGTTCGTATGCAACCGGGAAGCTCAGACTCGACGAAGCAATTTGTTCGGCGCTTGCAGAATCTTGGACTTCTTGGTGTCGTGGGGGTGCCGGTGATCGTGAGGAAGGTGATCGTGGAGGAGACGAGGAGAAGATACACATAGATGGAAATGTAGAGATATGATCTTGGCATGATGACGATGAAGCTGATACCGAAGAAGATGAGCTGGAAAAAAGACCCAGGAGACGATCAAGACGGTCCCGAGCGTTTCCTTGGCTCGTACCCTCCGAAGAGCTGGTGGAAGCCTCGGATGGCTCGGGGACAACAATGCTGTCAGCGATCTGCACGGTGGCGCCAAGTCGAGAGAGGAATTCTCTTCTCGTGTCCAGGCGGCTGGCTGGTAAGGATGACATTTTGGCTTTGAAGAATGGATGGTCCGTGCAATTGCTTGAGTGTGGACGATGGGATGAGTTGAGTCAGTTACTTATGAGCCCAGGCACAAACTCGAACTCTCATGTTCTCACGATAAATATCTTTGGCGGACGACGACGTGTAAAGAACGCTTCCTTCCGCTTTGGGTGCGTACGAGAAACCGAAATCAAGTGCGTCACGTGTGTCAGATGACTGGACTCGACTCGCTCGACCCTACTAGGAGTAGTGACAAAGCGGCAGAACCTTGGTCGTGGTGGTTGGAGGGAAGATTGATGATTCTCTCTACGTACATGTAGCTCTAGCTAGTAGATAGATAGCTACCTTAGAAACATTTTATTGAGATCTATTGTCGTCATGCTCTCTTCACCGCCCCCCCCTTTCAACAACGGAACTTTATTGGGGCATCCCTTCGATGCTGTTGGATTGGCATTCTCTCTCGGATGGATCTCATCTTTTCGTTGTCAACATCGCACAAAATGATGCTTGGAACTTGTACTGGAGATATTGCTTCTCCCCCCTCCTTTGCGCCTGACGAATCGTCAATCGCCACCCCACTTGTCCCAATACCATCATAACCTCCAGCATCAGCTATAACGTCACCCCAGGGATCGATTGCAAGCGCGTGGCCGTAACTCTTGCGCTTCTCGTTGTGTCTACCCACTTGAGCTGCCGCAAGGACATAGCATTGGTTTTCGATTGCTCTGCTTTTCAAGAGAGTATGCCAGTGAGCTCGACCGGTCGGTATTGTAAAGGCAGATGGGACCAGTAGAATCTCTGCTCCACCCCGGTGTACCATGTCGACGTAGTGCTCGGGAAAGCGGACGTCGTAACAAGTTGAAAGACCTAACCGACCAATGGGTGAGCCGCAAACGACCACCTCTTCTCCCGGAGCCGTTGTTGCAGATTCTCTGAGATTTACTTTGCCAGGAATGGACACATCAAAAAGATGGGACTTGCGATATACTGCTTTGACTGTTCCCTTGTTGTCAATGATCACGTGCGAGTTGTACACACGAGGTTGGCTGCATGTTCCGGCTTCGCCATCAGTTGACGCTGATGATGCCGGTGCTGATGGAGCACCAGACTCGTGCATCCCCCCGGCAGATAGCCAGCACCCACTTTCTCTGGCAATGACCTTTAAACCCTCAAGAAGCGATACTTGTTTGCCGTCGCGCAATGCATGGAGTGTACTTTCAGAGAGCGGCGAATTAGCGGTCTCTCGATTACATTCGATGTTAGCATAGGAAGAGACGGTTGACGCCAGGACATCGCACAAGGGACTCCTTCCAACGTCACTACTACTTCCGCTGTCAGTCGTAGCCTCTATCATGATCGGAGGTTCCGCATTATCAAGAGTTTGCTGCCCCCCTTCCCCGAGAAATCCAAAACACTCCGGGAGGAGGAGGATGGATGCCTGCTGACCCGACGCCCAACCCGCGCACTTGGCCACATCCACTAAATTCAATATTTTGTCCGAGGTCGAGCGGAGTTGAGCGACTGCTGCTCTCGTACTGATTGGCATTGTCATCGCGTGAACAAAGGAAAGGTGGCAGTATGTAGCCGCGAGAACAACCAGCTAGCAAGCCGAAGGTGGCGGCGAAGAGCATGGCCCTGCCTGCTTGCTCGAAACGAGCAAGCAAAGTGAAAGTAGCAAAGTAGCCGCTTCCGGGTTTCAGGACCTGCATCGATATCTTTTTTTGGCGAGAAGTCACCGAGATGAGAGCCACATTGATCGGTACGCCAGGCGGAGTCTCCATCCAATCCAATCTCTGCGCCGCCTTTCGCTTTGTACGTCCGTAGCCAACCATGCCCAACCCTCAGAATCAGCCCTACTTGGATCCAGCCAAGACGAAACGAGATGGGCTGGCCTTCCTCGGTCTGTCCCTGGCTCGAAAGTCGTCGGTGGGAAATCCCAAAACCTACACGCATCAGGAGGCATTCGACCTGAACGAGGTGCTGGATCGTGATTACGAGTTCATTATGAGCTCAAATGACGATGGGTGGTTGGTCGGCGGAGGCGAGCCGGGTCCGCCGACGACCTATAAGCTTGCCGCGAAAGATTCGGCACATGTAGAGATCATGCGCATCGGGACGTACCGGCCGGAGTGGGGAGGCATCAGTGAGAAAGATATCGTGGAGTGAGTCAATATTATTATACGTATGTATAAAGGAAGGTGTAAGAGTGGGTCTCAATGCAAATGCATTTGCCATTTTGATCTCTTTCTCATATATATTTCCGCTTTGCCTTATTTGCCTGTTTTTCGCAGTGCCATTGAGTCTGGAAAGATTCTAATTCCACAGATAGAGGTGGTCCCGACGGATGTGGTTGCCAACCCTGATAACCCTCCAGAACTTGAGATCCGATTTGATATGGAACCGGCTATTCCTAACTTTGACGACCCTGAAGCGGAACTTCCCGTGAATTGGCAGCTGCGGTTCATTCACAATCAGCTGTTCAAACATTTTCTCTTTCCTTCTCGGTTTTGCCCTGGACCATTCCATTCGACCATCCTTCGCAAGGCCGATTGGCGTTCTCCGGATCACAAGGAAAAGTACTTTGCTAAATGTGATAGGGCAATTCAAAAGTGGAAGGCAGAGGGGCCCAAGCCTCTGAATACTGGTTGGAATATCGACGGATCTGAGCTCGAGGACAAGCCCGAATACTGCTCTGGAATTTGGCTCTTTGTTGACCGCGAAAACACTACGCATCATTTTGCTCCCAACTTCCTTCCTCCTTACAACACTCCTGAGAAGAGGAAGTTGATTCTCGATTTCTTGCGCGAAGAATGGGACGATAAGGATCTCAAGTGGAAGCCAGTGGGAAAGGACGGAGGCGCTCGTTCGATTCTCGATTTTGTATGCGAGAAGGTATGCGGCACAGCCTCCGCAGACAAAGACGCTTAGAGTACATACAGATAGATGGCGATGCTACTTACATAAGATCTGACATGTGGTAGATAATAAATTTTAGTTAGATAATAGAAAGATATCGGTGGTATGACTATGTGCATTATGTTTTATGTTCAGTATTTGTATAATGTGAACTCGCTCTAGCGTGTTCGTATCGTAGGCGTCGCAGTGTGAAGACAGAATTGTGAAGTATGTTTGGGCGTTCCTTCGACATCGCTACAATGGCAAATTCTTCGGATGGTGTGATTGATTGAGTGCAGTGCGCGTTGGTTGATTGGCAAAGACATTTCTAAAATATCTTGCATCATGAGGTAAACCTCATTGGGTTGTGACTTGTTGATTTGGTGTGGGTTAGAAAATAATTTGAAGGATTTGATGTGCTGATGGAATTGTTCCTCGTGCTGGTGTCGTTCTTCTCTGATAATACTTTTGTTCGAGAGACCTATGAAAAACATCCAGGATTGATGGATTGAAGTGGTACCAGTAGTAGGTGTGTGGAGTGCGCATTTAGACATCAGCGAAGAAGCCCCAGGCGTCAAGTGAGAAAGCGGTGTCACTCTCGTTCTCTGACATGGTACTTGCGATGAGGGGCGTGGAAGTTGTCGACGAGGTGGACGAGCACAAGGACAATTGGCTACCGCTACCGCCGGTGGATGCGGAGGCGTCGTCATATGGTGATGTCGAGAACAACGACGCCGAGTGGGATGCCGTCGACGAGACAGTTGAGTTGCCTTCGAGGGAGAGGAGGCTGGCGTACCGCTGCCTCGATTTGAAGCTTCCCCATCCCTTCCTGAACTCGGCCTTGCGGGGTGTCAGGAAGATTTTTCCCTTGGAGCTGCTGGCGGAATCTTCCTGCTCGGAGATGACGAGGGTGGATAGCGATGGAAGTCTTGCAACGCTCGACAGAGGTCTGCTTCTCTTGTGCCCGGCGCTTTGGGGCACCGACTTGGGATTGTTGGTACAGAACTTGGTCATGGTGGTTCTGTGATTTGGTTCGTTTGGGCGAATATGATTGAAGAATGAGCTATGCTCTATGATTTTTTGAAGAATGATGAGGCGGGTAGAACCGAGATGTCAGCATGTGTGCATGTGTGTCAGCGTCTCAATCAAGAAGAAGTGTGCCACGCAAGAGTTCAAGAAAGTCAAGCTGCAACGCGTCATTCGAAATCGAGTCGAGTGAGTCGAGTCGAGTCGAGTCAGTTCACGCCTTCTGTGGTCTAACCGTCGTACGTTGTTGTTGAAACGTATCCATCCATCCATCCATCCATCCATCGCCATGTGATGCGATGTGACTTGAGATTACGATGATGCGATGTGACTTGAGATTACAGCTGGACCAGCCGTAGTTGAGATGGCAATCATGGGTCCTACATGTACCCCTGTACAGGCCTGTAACATCGCCTATCCTATCCTCTCATAAGTGACCTCGAACCTCAAGCAATAATATGATAATGCCACGCATACCCTCATCCTGCCTGTGACGCCATGAGAGTCGATCTTTGCATTCGCCGGCCTCGCGACGGTCCAGCGGCGGCTGCTGCTGATTCAACTGATCGCCCATGCAGCAATCTGTTTGCTCGTCTGGACGACGATACGGCAAGGAGATTTCACGCCTTGGCTTGTGAAGAGATGAGCGAGCTGGATTTGATCCAACGCCCGAGCACCAAGAAGAGAAATCGGTGGGTGGTGTCCCACGAATCATTCAGTACGCGGGTTGTATCCGGTGTGGAATTCTTACCGCTAAGGATTCAGGTTCGGTCTACTAGTACGTCTGGCGATCAGACACAAAGTGGCGACGGAGATAGCGCCGAGGGAGTTGTGAATATTGTTTATGCATCGTACAATGGCGGGTGTATGCATCGCGCTGGTAAGTAAGTTGTAATGAAGCGATGATCATTTCCTTCCTTCTTGATCTCTCCATCGGAGCAGTTTCAATTGTAAATCACTGGCCTGTGACGAATACAGATTTTATATGTCACTACCGCTGAATCTCATGCCAAGAGTGTGCGATATGTTGACGACTTATACTGTTGCCTTCCTACTGAGGCCTCTCGGTATTTAGCTGGGTGTATGTTCAGGTACTCGTCAAAAATTCTCACTAACGTTCCTCAATCTGTCGCACTATTCACGCTTCATCAGAATCACAAAAATCATGTATTGAAGTGGATCAACACTTACTCCCCACAAGTGTCTCTGCAACAAATGTGGATGTTCAGCCTCTTCCTTGGGTATGCAACGCTGAATCGGTCCATCTGGAACCTCTGAGTGCAAATGATTGGGAGTTGCTTGAGATTCATGCGAGCGAGTTGGAGGCGGGCAGTCTGCTCAGTCAAGTTTGTGTGGTCTATCCGAGCCAAAAACTGCCCATTCGACTAGGACGATATGGAGATATTGCATGGGTCAAAGTCCTCGATGTGGGCTTTGATGAATGTACGTTTGATGTGGGGTCTGGTGCTTGTTCTGATTTTGATTCTGATTCCGATTCTTCTTTTGGTGGCTTACACAATAATCGCGATGAGGGTTTACGGCACGAATGTCTTCGGCTGGTTGCTGATACCGAGGTTGTTGTTATTCCCAATTTACGCACTGATGATTCGTCACAAAGATGTGTTTTACCGACATGTAATCTTTGTGTCTACCCAACTAGCGAAGACTACAGCAGAGAAATGAAAGCTTTATTTGACACGTCAAGCGACCTCAATGGAGGGGACGAACCCAAGCCCTTCGGCGCCATTCCTGAATGTCCACCATGGTTCACTGGCGCGATCCATTCGTCCACCTTCGATGACTTGATGCGCCGTACTGAAACAAATGAGAAAAACCAAAGCGATATAGTGGTAGCTACGGTTGTCCGCGCGAAAGAGTCATCAGTCTCCACAAAGTCGATTGCTTTGGTTGTTGTTGCTGATGACGTTCCGCATGGATGTATTGGTGAGTTTTCAATCTAATATGAGACTGTTCCACCCCTTACCGTCTTCGTGAAGAGTACATATCCATGCTAATTCTGATCAATGACATTTCATTGATTTGAGGAGCAAATAAATCTCATTATCTGAGAGACGAGCAGATGAATGATTGATTCTGCTATCTACGGACAATTCATGTTTAGATCTAACACCTGCGCTGCCTCTGCTTCTCTCCTCCCACCACATTCTAGTATTGCACCCGGTCCTTCGGCATCAATTAGGCGTTTTGCCATTAGAAGACTCGGTTGAAGTTCGGATTATAGATGACAACTCTGTTGACAAGTCCTTTCGTTTGCTGCAAAGTGAAATAAATCGCGGAATTGTGTCCGTTGAACTTCTCCCATTGGATGAGCTGGAATTATCGCCGTCAACTGATTCTTCTGCAAAGCCATGGCGAATCCCTTCGGGAGTTTGTCCTACATTGTTCAACACCACCGAGGAACAATCTGCGTTTCCATTTGACACATTAGGATTGCATCAAGTTGACTACCATGTGCCAATTTGTTCTGGCACAATCATTCCTAGCGCTCTCGTGGTTGGGGAACAAGCAAGCAAAGGTGGTCACAGATACTCTATTTTGCGCATCAATGGAGAAGATCGCATCCTCTCAAAAACGAATGATACGCCAGCCGTTCCTTTTCCTGTGATATCCTTGCAACAGTTGCCTTCCCTCCTTGTCCTCTCTGATCGGCAGGCGATCAAACAGAATGGCGGCGCCCTGGGCTTATCA
>Ga0115006_10001518_pt1 | contig 14534 bp, 12 predicted proteins | sample ArcOceMetagenome_3_FD_88943 | JGI IMG/M metagenome (GOLD analysis project Ga0115006, IMG submission 88943) | Marine eukaryotic phytoplankton communities from Arctic Ocean - Arctic Ocean- Svalbard ARC20M Metagenome | ecosystem: Environmental > Aquatic > Marine > Oceanic | place: Arctic Ocean...
CATTATTATTATGGGATCGAGGATTGCGAATCGCGATCCTGACTTCAGGCCTCGTCATAGCATGCACGTACAACCCAAAATGAATGGCGCATCTGAAGCAGACGAAGCAGCGGCACATCGCGTGTGTGACAACAGCTCAAATAATGATCTCCCGCCGCTGGCAAAACGAATACCCAATACAGCATTTGGAATACCCATGGGTCTCGGAGGGAATGCGCTGATGTGGTCCAATTTATTAGCTACCAATCTCATACCCGAACAAGCGGGAAGGATTATTCAATGGATATTCTGGATGCTAACCATCGTGGCCGCGGTCGGCGTTTCCATGTGCTTCCTCATCAAGAGCCGATCCCAATTGGGCAGAGACATCATTCGAGAAGAGTGGAGGCATCCGGCCAGAGTTCACTTCTTCCATTGTCCACATTTGATCACCATCATGCTGACGTTGGCGGCGCCCTTTCCGGTCGGCCGAGTTGCTCTGCAGGTGTTGTGGGCAATCACTGCCACGTGTCAGACCGCCATTGCCCTCTCTATATACGAAAGATGGATGTTCGATAAAAAGTCCGAGCTGAGCTGCGGTAAGCCGCAGTTCTTCCTTTCGACGGTGGGGTGGTTCTTTCTTTTGGTGCTTGGAGTAGTGGCCGAGATAAATGCAACATGGGGAATTGACTTCCCGGCCTTTTGCCTCGGTGTTGGGTCGATGTTTTATCTCGTCGTGGCAGTTTCGAACTTTAGCACGTTGCACAAGAACCCCGAGGGCAAGGCGCAGCCGGCGTTGTTCCTTTTTCTGGCACCGCCCAGTGTGGGCATGGTCGGGGTGGCTCTGTACACGGAAGAGTTTGGTCTCATGCCAAGAGCAGTATTTGGATTTTGTATCATTATGTTCTTGCTATTGGCGCGGATTGGGGTGACGATATTGCAAGATCCCGTCGTATTGGGAGTATACTGGGCGTACATATTCCCGCTTGCGGCCTTGGCATCGGCATCCGCTCATTATGCAGCTAATGAAGGTACTTTGGGGGCTCGAATTTTGTGCTATGTCATTGTATCAATCGCACTGTTGGCAGTAGCAATAGTTTCCATTCGCATGACGCTCCATTGTGCTTGTGTGTTGAAAGGCAAAGCTGAGTGGGGCGATCCAATTATTATGAATGGCATGAGGGATCGATTATCTATCGCTGCCAATGCGGACACAGCAACATTTGGTGCGGGATACAACAAAAAGGGAGAACTCCTGACATCTGAATTGGACAATCAAAGGCAGCGGTGAAGTGCCATGTGTGCCCAGCCTGCGATTTTGGGCTTGAGTGGTCGCCTAAAGTAGTCTCTAGAGCTAGCTACCGTACACGTACATGGCACCGGTACGAGGATGTACCGACCGGTACCGGTAGATCTACCTGTATTGACCAATGTACGCGATACGCGGGTCGGCGCTTTTGGACTTTTCAACTTTCTGATGCGATGCATGATGAAAGATGAAAGCATGATGAAAGATGAAAGCAAAAAGCAAAACCAATGAGCAAAACCGCAAAGAGCAAAGAACAGCAGTTGAAAGAAGCGTCATTTTGTTGCTCATTGCATCAGCAAGGGCCTATCCTCTCTTCATACCGCGATGGAATCATCCAACAAACATAAACACGTGCACCCAAATGGTGCGAAGACGTGTGCAAGAACAGAATGTTACATCAGCCGAGAGAAACCAGGCGACTACTGGTATTTTATGCGCTCCTCACTGTCTCCTCATGCCTCGGTACCGAAGTTGGCTCTCTACGCGTTTGCAATTTGGTATGTCTCGGTATTGTCGCTTGTTAGCGTCAAACGTCCACCGTTCGTCAATGCACTGGCAATCATGTTCCTCGTCGGAACGTTGCTGAATTTCAATGCCTTTGACGCCTTCAGGCAGGCCGCTGCCAGTTGTCCCAACACGAGGGATGATGCCTCGGCGGGATCCCTACGCCGATATATTGAAGTAGCATGGCCAGGAGCTTTGCGATTATACGTTGTCCCTTATTGTGTTGCGAGCTACAGTGGTGTTGCATCAAATAATCCGAATTTTGCCGTCATCTGGCCAAAGCCGATGAAAGTCTGGGCTTTCTCACTCGCAGCTTCGGTACTGATACCTCTTGCAATGTATTGCAAGCAGAAGTGGGCTGAAAGAATGATAAATGAGTATGAAAGCACAATAACCCATGACGGAGGAAATATTATTGAGTCGACGAATGAAAGGACGGCACTGGTGAAGAATTCCCTTCGTGATAGTTGTTGTGAGTCCGCTGCAGAATGCGGAGAACGCTGTTCTTTGGGGGACCGCGCGTTCCTTACATAGTACAAATGCATTTCAATGGTTTACCGTACATGCTTATATTACTCTAGCTAGAATCGAGTAGCTACCCCAATAGATCCACCAAATTATAACCAATGTCAAACAGGAGAAAGGCAACAAATATAAGCATCATGTTCCTCGGTCCCACACTGGCATTAACCTGTGGTCCAATCAATGAGCCGAGAAGTATTCCTGGATACGAGATCGAGAAGGATGATGAATACGATAAATGGTGAAAGTTAAATGGTTCTGGTGAGTAAAATGTAGGAATATGAAGAAGCCAACCCATATCAGATAGATCCACATTTCTTATCTAACGCACCTGGTAACACGGCAAGTAGAATCTCGTAAGGTACGTTTCCAAAGACACTTCCCGTGGGATCTGTCGCCGATTTTAACGCGCACTGAAAATGTGGCCCTGGGCCATCGCCAGCGGGAGCGCAAAGCGCATGGAATAGAAATGCCACAGATGAGAGTATCCCGGTAAGAAAAATGGACGATACCCCCGCAGCAGTCACGTCAACATCGTGAAAATAAGTGAGGAGCACAAAAGTTATTTTTTCTACCCCAACCCCAACCCATGACGTAAGAACTCCACCCAAATAGCACGCCATAGCGTAGATTGCATATTCTTTCCGCGAGAACTGAATTTTCCTCCGTTCTGTCTTGCTTTTGCGGCTGTTCTTTTGGATTGACATGGCGTCACTCTCTGATGCGAGGTTGTTTCCCGGGTGATTCTTGTGTGTGTGCATCTCGATATCATCATCATCATCATCATCATCATCATCATCGCTTTCGGCCCCAGAAGCTCCTCCTGAAACGTCAAATAAATTAGATATTAATCCATGCACTGTGTACCAGGCCAAGAATGCAATGAACACAGTGAAGGCCCACATTACCTCAACCGATTTCCCTAGCGGAATCAGCAGAAGTCCGGTGAGCAGTCCAGCCAACGCATAGGGTAATGTCACCAGCAAAAACCGTGGCATCAAGACTGTAGGGTCTCGCGCCATCCAACCGAGCGGGGCAAAGATGCCGACGCCAAACATTTGCGTCGCCGCCGCAAAGGCAACGCCATCGTGTGGTTCCATCCCCATCAGAGACAGTACGGGGAGGAAAACCACCCCGCCAGCGACGGGAGCACCGCCGCTTGGGATGGCACAGGCGATCATTCCCATCAGGGGTGCAAACCACGAGTGCGCGAGAAACGAGAGGTAGCTGTGTCGGAATATTAGGACTGGTAAGAGAAGAGTGATTATGAGCAGCAATGGGAGAAAACACCGCTTCCATCGGGTGCCTATCCGATGCATTCTCTTTTGGGTTGGGTTCCATCCCGATGGAGAAGATGCCACATTCTGCTGTTCGATGCTCGAATATGCCTTTGCCGTTTCGTCGTTATCGAGAAGCGGCGACTGGCTGTCGGGATCAATTCGTGGTGGCATGCCTGGGTTCGTTCGTATGCGTGGCCGTGGTGGTTGTTGTGTTGGCATGGCATGCGCGTGGCGGTCGGCGGTCGCGCGGTCGCGCGGTCGCGCCGGTCTCATCTAATTCCTATCTCGTCTCATCTTTCTATTCTGTGTGGCTGTCTCTTGCTTGCTCGCGCCACGTCACGGGGTCTTTCGCCTCTCAAAATCTGACATATTTCGCGCCAACGCGCCAATGGTTTCCTGAACGAACCATTTCCTCTCAAGCCACATGTTGCAATGTGCTCAACAATGACGCACCGATAGCGCTTTACTTGTACTAATGTCACGCGCCAACAACGTCCGTCCAACTACGTACCCAGCGATTACTTTCACCATGACTCCTCGAGCACGCTCCCTGGCCCTCCGTCTTGGCCCTCCGTTGCTGGTCGAAATCGGTTGGTGGTCTTGGGCCCTGTCCTCCAGCAGCCTTGGTCTATTCGCCGAACCGACACCCTACGAAGGGTTTTATTATTACATGTCTCTTACAATGGTGCTCGGTAGTCTCGTGGCGGGTGCAACATCGGAGGGTGGCGGTGCCATCGCCTTCCCCGTGATGACGCTGGCCCTCGGCGTTCCGCCGCACATTGCCCGCGACTTCTCCTTCGCCATCCAGAGCTTCGGCATGACATGCGCCAGCATTACCATCCTCGGTTTGGGCGTGGCGATCGATAAGTCGGCCGTGCTTTGGGGCACGGTGGGGGGCACCATCGGTCTCCTGCTGGGGTTGGAGTTCGTCGCGCCGCACCTGCCTCCGGCCTATGCCAAGATATTGTTTGTCAGTCTTTGGATTGCATTCGCGGTGGCCCTCTTCCGCTTGAATGTTAGTGATTGGGATCGCTGTGTTTATCCTAGCTCGGAAGAGTCAGACGCCGCGCAGAAGGAAGCTCGGAGACTGGGGGCGGAACGAGAAGGAGCTTATGAGGTCGACGATTCCAAAAATGATGTCCAAGAGAATGAGAAGAGAAGACTGAGTGCTGGAACTCACCACCGAGCCCTCGTTCTCTCTGGGTTTGGCCTTTTCGGCGGCCTCACTTCGTCCGTTGCCGGCTCTGGTCTTGACATGGCAACGTTTTCTGTCCTTACACTATTTTATCGCGTCAACGAAAAGGTGGCAACGCCTACCTCAGTCATTCTTATGGCCATCAATGCCGTGCTTGGGATGTGCTTTCGATTTGCGGGTATCGGGGGCCAATACGCTGAAGGAGAGCAACAGGCTGTATGGAACTTTGTTGCTGTTTGCATTCCGATTGTAGTCATTGGCGCACCGATCGGGGCCACAATCTCTGCAAGAGTTTCCAGGCACGTCATCAGCGGCTTCATTTACTTCTTGGACACCGTTCAATTCATATCTGCCATTGCCATCATCCAACCATGGTCCAAGCCGCACCCAAACAACATTGGCCTAAGCGTCGCTTGCGTCGGCACCTTGCTGATCGGCTCTTGCTTCTTTTGGCTACTGGCAAATGCCGGCGAAGCGAAGCAAGAGATAGCAAACCAGGCCAGGCGGGAGCTGGTGAACTCACCTGCCGAGACGGGAAGAAGCAGCAGCAGCAGCAGCAGCAGCAGCCGATCAACATCTGATCGACGGCTGAGTGACGTCTTCGTGGAAAATGGTGTTGTGGTTCAGGATCCGGTGTGATCGGCTTTTGCCGGTAAATTAGGCTCGCTATGTTATTGATATTTGTGCGGTACTTATTAGATCTAGATCTCTAGCTACATGTAGAGAGCGAGACGATACCAGAGCACCAAAGCCACCCAAAACGCTTAGCTACGTAACGGGAAATGACCGAACACCCTATATTGGGGTCCTTATAAGATTTTGTTTCACTCATTCACCAACAAGCAGATGGTGACCTCCGTTCCTGTGTCGTCCATGCGGCGAATTGGCCTTGCCGCCCTCATCCTAACATCCGTCGTGGACCTCTCAATATGTCCATATTCTAAGGTGGAGGAGTCGTTCAACCTCCAAGCGACACATGATATTTTCTATCACGGCATGAGTCCGGCCCTGAGCGCCGCCTGGTCCACTCGTACTGGTGGGGATCCTGGTGGGGATCTACCCTACGACCACCTTCAATATCCGGGCGTTGTGCCTCGAACATTCACCGGCCCGCTCATTCTGGGCTATGCCTGCCGAATTATTTCGCTGGTGATGTATCCCACCTTTGACCTCGCCTCCCGTCCCTTGATGATTCAAGCACTGGCACGAGGCATATTGATGGTCTTTAACGTGCATGCCCTGTATCGTCTTGCCATTGCTGCAGATACCAAATTTGGACGCCATGTTGGCGGATATCTGCTCCTTATCACAGCTGCACAGTTTCATCTGCCCTTTTATCTGGGTCGTATGCTGCCCAATGTGTTTGCTATGATATTGGTCGTTCATGGATATGCCGATTGGTTATCAGGACGATCTCGAAGGGCGGCAGCGTGGTTAGTGGCCGCCACGACGATCTTCCGATGCGATGTGCTGATACTTGTCTTTACTGTTGGATTGACGATGCTGCTTCGTAGAGAGATGACAATATCTCAGGCCGTCCAGACAGGCATTGTTACTGGCGTCATTAGTCTCATTCTGACGGTACCGTTGGATTCTATATTGTGGGGACGATGGCTATGGCCAGAGGGCGAGGTTTTATTCTTCAATACCGTCGAAAACAAATCAAGTGATTGGGGAACCTCTCCATGGCATTGGTATGTAACATCAGCACTACCCAAGGTGATGTTGCTGACGTCGCTTCTGATACCTATTTCGGTGATTCGATTACCTGAAATCGTCAAGACGTGGGCTATGAAACGAAATGAAAAGAATGCGGTGGGTGCATATAATTATGTTGATGCTCGAGTAGTCCCTTATGTCCTGCCAATTATCTGTTTCGTTGGCCTTTACTCAAAGCTACCACATAAGGAGATGCGATTTATCTTCCCAGCTTTGCCCATGTTCAACCTTTCGGCGGCGCTAGGACTTGCTCGGCTACACAGTGCCGCATTATTTCCAGAGGCTACAAAGGGCAAAAAGACATTCAGCAAGCAGGGCTCTGTTTATGAGAGAGTATCTTTCTACTCGACGATTTTCCTTTTCATATGTGGATTGGGTTGCGTTTTGGTGACATTTATTGGTAGCTCTATATTTGTTGCTGTATCTGCTCGAAATTATCCCGGTGGTGAGGCCCTTGCAAAGCTCCAGCATCACCTTGAGATGAAAGCAGCGAATAACGACGAAATATTGGTATATATTGATGTGGCGTCGGCAATGACAGGGGTATCGCTCTTTGGGCAACGAGCTATGTCGGGTGGAAACAGCGGGGTGAAATTTGCCAAAGCTGGATATGAAGCTGAACACGAGGCACTCGATTCGTCCAGTTGGCTTCGATCATATACTCACATATTATCGGAAGAAAAAGATATCGAGGGATTCGATGTAATAGGTGTCGCACGAGGGAATCCACGAATAGATGTTCGTCGATTGCGCATTGGTACTTCGGATACTATCTTTGTTCATGAGCAAAAATAAAAATGCGAGAGTTCTTCGCTTTCCGTTTTTACGTTGTACGTAGCTATTTACGTAGGTTTATTCTGTCTCTCCGTTCAAGTCTACATCTCCAATAGCATCGGCCAGCGCTCCCTCATCATCACTAGCAGCTTTTTCGGCAGCATCTCTGGCCACTTTTTCGTCGACCTTGTCCAATTCCTTTCCTCCTTCTCGAAGCACTTCTTCGAAGCATTTTAATTCGGCGGCGAGCTCTTCGTCGTTTTCGAGTTCACGCTCAAATTTTTCTCTTTCTCTCTTGAGCAGCTCGTCAGAGTCAGCTTCATCTCCACCCAGGAAGCCCATCCGTGCTACTTCCTCAAGCTGTTGCTCCGCCTTCTTCTCCTCCCTCTTTTTGCGGCGTTCTCGCTTCTTGGATCCCGACGACTTGGCCTTGGCCTTTTTGCCCTCCTCTTCGTCAGCTGGCGCAGGCTCGCCTGTATCGCCGCCACCGCCTCCTCCACTACCCTTGACCTTCTTCACCAGCACCACATCGGGCATGACGAAGCCATTCTGACAGCTGTTTTCCAGGCTCCACTCGGCTTCGGAGGGGAGGACCGACGATACCAAATCATATCCCAACACCGAGTCACCGGGCTGGAGCAGATTGCCAAGATGGGTAACGCAGCTCAGCGTTTCGTCCGTCTGTCCAAAATCTGATTCGCGAACGATCTCCACATCGGCGAGCGCATACTTCTCAACGCCGCTTTTGGGCCCGGCATACTGTGCCTGCTCCTCGCCGTAGCTGTTGTCGGCGCATAGCTCCACATCCAAGACGACGAACCGCGTCAGCCTCGTCGACGAGAACAGCAGCTGGAAGTACTTGTCGCCTCGCCAATATTTTTCGGGGTGGATGTCCACGACACACCGGTCCATCGGCGCATTCCTCGTCGGGGAGGCATCGACGAGGCGGATGACACTCGACATGCGTCCGACCAGGCACAGCCGTCCCGCCAGATGGCCGGCACCGCCACCTCCGCCGGAGGAAACTCGCTTGTCGACGACGACGAGATCGTCCCTGCAAAGCGGAACGACGTCGCAGAGCACGGAGTGCTTGTTGTTGGCCGTGTTGGATTTGACGTCCGTCGACACCAGCTTCTGCGTCGTCTTGATCCGCATGGGGGCGATCCGGGCCAGGTACGAGGAGAAGAGCCGGGCGTGCATGAGGCTGAGGAAGTAGAAGTCGAATCCGTGGCGGGTCGGGTCCACGGACAGGACGTGCTTCCGGACGTCGGGATTCTTGGCCAGCGCCGCCTCGAGCAGGACGAGGCCGCGGCGGGACGATCCGTCGGCCCGCTTCTGCCGGAGCTGGACGCAGGCCTGCCAGGTGCGGTTGGTGAACTCGCGGTTGCACTCGGGACATTGCCTCCAGCTCTCGACCAGCTCCACGAGGCAGCGCTGCTGGACGGCGACGCCGGCGCCCCCGATGGTGGTCGCCCGGACGGTCAGCCGGACCTTGAGCCGGCGGGAATGAGGCTCGGTCCACACCCAGCTGGCATCGACGAGATGGAGGGAGGAGATGCCCGAGGACATCATGTGCTGCTCGCCGCCGCCCTTCTTGCTGCCCTGCTGCAGGGCCGGGATGCGCTTCAGGCAGAGGCTGAGCAGCTCGGGCGACTCGGTCTCGAGGTGCTGCCACCGTCTGCCGTTGTCGGATATCTCATACCGGCGGCACCGGCGGCACTGATACACGTTGATCGTGTGGGACCCACCCGGTCCTCGGTTCAGGATGGAGGTGAGGTCGAACTGCGAGGCCAGACATGTCGTGCACTGATTCGCGGCGTTCGGCACGATGGGGGTCCCACACAGACAGCACGGGATCTGCACGGTAGTGGAGGGCTGGCCAGCGGTTGCCATTGGTGTTGCTGGTTCTCGTCGGGCAAGATATGTGATACTAAGTACCATGGCAGGGGTGCGGTGATCCCATGGTCTGGGTCGGTCGGTCGTCCCGCAACCGCCAAGAGAGCCTGCCGCGCCACTATGCATCATCGGCACAAGCTTCTTCAAATTCCGCCTGCCTGACGCATGTTCAGAATTCTTCCCACCGCGGGTACGTATGCCTGCCTGCCTTCTGCTGGATTGACGCAGCAGTTTAGATTCTGCAGCGCGAAGTTAGCAGAGAACACGTTCGCCACTGCTGACGAGAGCTGGGTTCGCACTGACACATCAAAAATCGGGTGCCAACGCAGATATTTTCACGTGCCCATGCCGCGACGATCACGACGCCGACGGGCACTTTGCCTGCATATCGACTCACAATTGGTGCAATCGTCAGACTCATAACACATCATCTCTGACTCAATCAATCCCAAGCAAGATGAAGTTCTCCCTCTCCATCATCGCCACCCTCCTTGTCTCGCAGAGCGAGGCCTTCGGCACCGTCCCTCGCGCCTCTGCTACTTTCAAGAATGGCCAGCGCACCTCTTCTTTCGGCGCCTCTTCGCCTTCGGCCCTTGCCTTCGCCCCGAAGGCCGATGTGACCGAGCCCGCCACCCTTGACTTCGCCACCGAGCTCGGTGCTGCTACTCTCGGATCCGACCTGGTCCAGCAGAAGAACAAGGCCGACGACAAGAATCCCGCCGTCGTTTGGGAGCGTTTCTCCAACTGGATCACCTCGACCGAGAACCGTCTCTACATCGGATGGTTCGGAACTCTCATGTTCCCCACCCTCCTTGCTGCGACCACCTGCTTCATCACTGCCTTCATTGCCGCTCCACCCGTCGATATCGATGGCATCCGTGAGCCCGTCGCCGGGTCTCTTCTGTATGGCAACAACATCATCAGCGGTGCCGTCGTCCCCTCCTCGAACGCCATCGGCATGCATTTCTACCCCGTCTGGGAAGCTGCCTCGATGGATGAGTGGCTCTACAATGGTGGCGAGTACCAGCTCATCGTTCTTCATTTCCTCCTCGGCGTCATGTCCTACATGGGCCGTGAATGGGAACTGAGCTACCGCCTTGGCATGAGGCCTTGGATCTTCATGGCCTTCTCTGCTCCCGTCGCCGCCGCCACTGCCGTCTTCCTCACCTACCCCATCGGTCAGGGATCCTTCAGCGACGGCATGCCCCTCGGCATCTCTGGAACCTTCAACTTCATGCTCGTTTTCCAGGCCGAGCACAACATCCTCATGCATCCCTTCCACATGCTCGTAAGTACTCTTCGGATCCTCTTCTTCTCTAACTCTTGGCCGATATATCATATACAATCTCATCGTCTCACCGATATCTTCTTTGCCACAATATATCTTCTCTACCATCATTTAGGGTGTGGCCGGCGTCTTCGGCGGTTCCCTCTTCTCGGCCATGCACGGCTCTCTGGTCACCTCGTCCCTCATCCGCGAGACCACCGAGAACGAGTCCACCAACCTTGGCTACAAGTTCGGCCAGGAGGAGGAGACTTACAACATCGTCGCCGCCCACGGATACTTTGGCCGTCTTATCTTCCAGTACGCCTCGTTCAACAACTCCCGTGCTCTCCACTTCTTCCTCGCCGCCTGGCCTGTCCTTGGTATCTGGTTGACCGCGATGGGTGTCTCCACCATGGCCTTCAACCTCAACGGCTTTAATTTCAACCAATCGGTTGTCGATTCCCAGGGACGTGTCATCAACACCTGGGCCGACATTATCAACCGTGCCGATCTTGGCATGGAGGTCATGCATGAGCGTAATGCCCACAACTTCCCCCTTGATCTCGCCAACGACGGCGACATCATCCCCGTTGCCATGGAGGCTCCCTCCGTCAACGCCTAAATGCATTGGATAATATATTCAGCAAGATATATGCCAATCAACTCTAACCAAGGTACACAGCTGATGTGCCCAGAAACATTACCATTTGGTTTTAATTACATACTTAAAAAATTTACATATTCAAATGTGGTATCATTCGTTCTGACTAGGAATATACATTTGTTCTAACTACGTACGTAGGAATGTCTACCATAATATGTCTAACTGGATATTCATTCACATATCCACAGGCGCATCCCACGAATCAATCTCTGCCAGAATTTCTTTTAATTGCGTGGACTTCATGTCCACCGGCGCCTTCTGGGAAGACATGTTGTTGTCCGCCGATCGTGCCCGAGAGGCGGCATGAATCTTGCTCACTCGCTCAAATCGTGTGTCCCAAACTTGTTTGAGGGTAGCCTCGATCGCCATCGTGCAAACAATTGGCCCATCATTATCGTCCGTTGCCTTCGTGGAAAAAAGCTTGATCAATCCATGAACCAACACAGCGGCATCTTCTAGGGATTGGTTCGCGCCTTGACCAAGAGACGGGGAGCAGGCATGAGCGGCATCTCCGATCAAAATTATAGGACCTCTCGATGCCTCTTCGATGACATCCACGTCGCGAATAGCGTCAATATGGACGGCGGTCGGTGGAATGTTTTCCAAAATATTTTGGACCGAGGCCGGGTATTCGGTAAAGGCTTGACACATGAGATCCTTCTTTTCTTGAGCAGATAATTTGTAGATCGAATCAATCTTGATCGCACCGCAACCGTCGGAGTTCTCTCCGTCTTCAAATCTAGCCATGGAAGTAATTGTCAATATGTCATGAGAAGTTTCCCGGTACGAAAACAGTTTGCCTTCAACGCTGCTCTGAACTCCAACATTTGTGCCCCTTGGAGGCACATGTTTGGCATCAATCAAGTCCGTTGAAAGTGCCGCACGGTACATGAGTTTTTCGTGATAATGCTTTGGAGTTGGACCGAACAGTTGCTGACGAATTCTTGAGTAAATGCCGTCGGCACCAACTAGTATCCTCGTTCGGATTGTTGTAGTGTCGACAGATGTGGTGGATAGAGTTACGATGCCGTCACTGCCAACTTCAAACTTGTCCGCTGCGGTTCCCATCTTCATAATGCCCTCTGGCAAGGCCTCTGAGAGATATTTTTGGAGTAAGAACCAGACCAAGTAGTTGACTGCTCCAGTAGCAGTCGGCGGTTTCTTCTTGTGCAGGACATTTCCTTCCAAATCCTGCAGGATCATGGTATCAATGGGGATGCATGAATCCTTCACCTTATCGGCAACGCCTGGTGAAAGGTACTCCAGCGCCTTGATACCGTTCGAGAAGAGAGCAATCGACGCGCCGACGGGTTGGAGCTTGGTGGCCTTGTCGAGGACGAGCACATTCGTCAGGCCCCGTTCGACAAGACCGACGGCACATGCTAAGCCAGCGATTGCTCCGCCGACTATTACGACGTCGTATACGTGATCCTGATCGGTTTGGGTCGTCATACTTAGGTACTAGGCGCAGTAGCCGGTCGAGTTACTGAGGGGTACAAACAAGCATATCGGCACGTGAGCGAATGCAGCGAATGGCTTTCGATCAATGTGGCGATTTGGGGGGGAAACGTTTTTTCTTTCCCCTCTCCTCTCTCCTCACTAATAACTGCCTCTCGTCTGCTCGCTCGCGCAAACCGCCACACAACACAAGGCCACAATGATTATCGATAGACTCTCAGCGGTGCGTGGCCTCTTGGCGTCGTTCCTCGGTGGCGCCATCTCTCTTCCATGTCCACCAGAAAGTAAATTTGCTTGCCACCCTCGCCTCTGCCTACTACAAAATACCATGTTCCGCCACCGGGGGTACCGACGATGTATGAGGACAACACTTCCGTCTTTGGTGACATCTTGCGAGGCAAAGTACCGGCATCGGTCTATGCCGAATCGGACACGCTCCTTGGCTTTAAGGATCGGACGCCAAGAGCGCCATTGCATGAACTGGTCATTCCCAAGCGTCACATTAGGTCTGTCCGCAGTTTAGCGCAAGATGATCTGAACACTGTTGTGGAGATGAAAGAGATGGCAGTGAATATTATCCGAAAGGAGCAGCCGAAGGCATACGATGAGGCGGATTATATACTATGCTTTCACATAGCGCCGTTCAACTCGGTGGATCATTTGCATCTGCACGTATTGGCTCCGTCGTCATCGATGAATTATTTGTATCGGAATGGCAAATATAGGAATGGAACAATTTGGTGCACTGGCGTCGATGATGTTATTGGTCGACTGGAGATGGGGAAGAGCGCCGTGTGAATTATATAAAGTGCCAGATATTTTCTACTTCGTTCTACAAAATTTACTCTAGTATTTCTAGTCTGGGCATGTCTCTCCATTTGTACAATATGTATTTGATCATGCTGCTGCAGGTCCACGCATGAGTCGGCCAATCGCCAACAGCTGGTTCCAGACGCCCTCCTCTGATGCAGCGCCATCGAGATTGACGCACGGTACGTGGTGCTCCCGAAGCAGGTTTATGGTGGCCTTGTGTTCCTTGCGGAATCGGCGGAGCTTTTGGAGTGCATCATCGACGTCGTTGGAGCCCTTGGTATCCGTGCGAGACAGTTCTCGCTCCATCAAGAGCGTATCGTCGCAATCCAACGAGATGGCCAGTTCCGGCTTGCCCAGCAGCTGACAGAATGCCTCGGTATCGTCCTCGTTGCGGGGAAATCCGGTCAGCAGCGCCCTGCCGTTGCCATCGCCGCTCGTCCGGATCCTCCGTCGGATGAGGGCCAGAATGATGGCACTGGGAATCTCCTCTCCCTTCTGCTGGAGGTTGGCAATCTCGACGCCCAGCGGCGACGATGCCGCAACCTCGTCTCGCAGCAGATCCGCCGCGCAGATGTGGTCCACCCCGCAGTCCTCCGCCAGTCGGTCGCACAACGAGGTCTTGCCGCTGGCCGGGCCGCCGACGATCAGGATGATGGGGCTCTCCATTTCGCCGTGGGTCGTGGAGTCGACGATATTCGAAAATGAGTCATTGGCGCGGCTACTTTGGTTAGCGTCCCATCCATCGTCATTCAGCCGACGACGCCTCGGAAGGGCGCAGGTATCGTACGCGCGGCCCTGCCGATGCTGCGGCTGGTGAGCTCTCTGGTGGGAAGGGGTTTTGCCGTGAAACTCGTTGGAGTCGGACAGCGTCGAGAGTCTCCTGGTCCGGTTGGCAGCAGACGCAGCAGAAGTCGACGTCGCTGCGGCAGCTGAAGACAGCCGGCCGCCACCGCCGAACGCGACGGCTTGGACGAGGGATCGGGAGAGGGGATGGCGAAGGTAGATGCTCGACATGGGATGAGTATTGTTGTGGGAATGGGAGAGTAAATAAATGGCAAGCACAGTCAGGGTCGGGCGGTCGCCAAATGCCGGTGCTGCGCCATGAGCATCTTCGAATCTGACGCAGATCGCGCATCGAGCCGTTTGCTTTTTGA
>Ga0115006_10001520_pt1 | contig 14518 bp, 10 predicted proteins | sample ArcOceMetagenome_3_FD_88943 | JGI IMG/M metagenome (GOLD analysis project Ga0115006, IMG submission 88943) | Marine eukaryotic phytoplankton communities from Arctic Ocean - Arctic Ocean- Svalbard ARC20M Metagenome | ecosystem: Environmental > Aquatic > Marine > Oceanic | place: Arctic Ocean...
ATGTGTGTGAGTGTGTGTGTGTGTGCGTGTGTGTGTGTGTGTGTGTGTGTGTGTGTGTGTGTGTGTGTATGCGTGCGTGCGCGTGTTTGTGCGCACGTGCGAGCGTGTGCAGCCGGTGGGCGTGTCCATTGGGGAAATACCTGAGTGGGATGCACACGGCGACACGGACCCATCACGAGCGTCGCCAACGCGCCCCGTGCTTGGCTGGGGTTTAGAGGAAGTCTTGGTTGGCGATCACATGTCGTGGGGCGCGGGGTGGGGCGACGATGAAGGCGACCGGGTTGGGAAGCAGTGGTGGGATTTCGACGGAGCTAGCGATGAGTTTGCGCCGCACTGGCACCTCGTGGCCCCGGCTGGCTCCTTGGTTGATGACCTCCGCTTCATCTTCGATCTCCAACGGCCGGATATTGCACTCTATAGCTTTGTCGACAGCCAGCGGCGCATTGTCATGGCCAACACACTCGTGCAAGCAGTGCCGTGCGGGAAGCTGGTCAACAGCTCGTGCGAGGTGTCTTGTGAGGTCACAGGCACGGGGCTAAATATGCTGCAGTGCATCACGAGGGCTAAGTCGACGCGCTGCGGCCAGCCTGTGGTCGACGAGTGCAACAATGAGTGCAGTATCAAAGGCAGCCACCTGTGCGAGGAGTCCGCCGTAGCCTTTGGCGCTCTGCGTATCAGCAGTGTGGCATCCGCGTCCTCAGCCGCATACGCACTGGCAGTTGGACGACACCGAGCAGATGGTATGCCAGACAATGCCCTCTACATGTCTCACCAAGACGTCACGCGAGCGGGCCTGACCCACGAAGACTTTGCCGCCACCAGCACCCACCCCATCGCCATCATCCTCCCCGACGTCGACACTACTCTTACCCAGGTTGCGATCGCACATGTTGCGAGATCAGCGCACTCTGTGCGTCGTTGATTCGTTGCTGCGCGGTGCGCACGGAGTTTGCAAGTGAGGGACGGAACGGCAAGGTGAGAGGTAGGACAAGAGAGAAGGAGCAAGGGGGGCAGATGTCGGCGTGGAGAGTCTCGGTTGAAACTTGATTTTGACATTGAGCAGGTGGACGCTGATGAGCTGGCGAGGCGCTTGCAACGCGTCCCAGAGACGTATGAGCTCGTCAACAAGCTGCTCAAAGGGAGCGTATTGCGATTGCTCGAGTGGTTCAAGTGCCAAGAGTCGCCTCCGAGGTGCGGAGAAATAGAGAGGCAGCCGAGCGGGTGGCTGACAGAGTATCAAGTGGGCCATGAGTCTTGGCCCTCGTGCTCCGACTTCACACGAGAGAGCGGCAGGGGTGCCCAAGCGTGTGAAGACATTGACATCAACATGCTATCCTCGAGGGTGCGCCCGGGGCTGTTTGACCTGGCCGACCGCGACAAGTCTGGGTACCTGGACCGCAATGAGCTCGAGGCACTGCAAGGCGAGCTCGAAGCCCGCCGCCGAGTGCTGGAAAAGGAAATCTGGAGTCGCATGCAACAGTCACAGCGCGATCTCTTCAAAATCAAACCGCTCGAGAGCGCTTCGGGAGGGGGACTGGAGTTTGCTAGCCCCCACTGCAGCTCGGCAATAGAGTGCGCAGACGCGCGCTACGCCACAACTCTGCGCATCAGCTCTTGGAGCGAGTGGCTGGGCGAGTACATCCGCCTCGGCCAGTCGCGGTACGAAAACGTCACGAGCTGTGCCAATCCTGCCGGGCCTGGCCATGAGTGCGGGTGGCACATGGAGCTGCAGCCTCTGTCGCACGTGCACATCGACGGTGCTATTGAGGGCAGCTGTCCGCTAGAGCTATCCGGCGACAGTGAGGATGCCAGCACTAGCATCTGCCTGGTGAAGCCTACCGCGCCGCGATCGCTCCTGCTTCCAGACGCCAGCGGCATGGTAATTACCAACGCCACGCTGTCCGACATCTCCTCTCTCGTGGGCCTGCGTGGCGATCGCACTCTACAGTTCACGGGAGAAGCGCATGCGCACAGCTCTCAGTGGAAGTACTCGAAAAGACGCTTAGAGGGACCGGTGCCGCCCACTCCACGCATCGATTGCTCTGCCATCAGCTGCCTACAAGGCCCCGCAGGTTGAGCTGCAGTGTCTGTCTCCTCCCGCCCCCCCCTCCTCCTTCTCTCACTTGTGCGCCGTCATTCCCTCGACGGTGCTCTATCCCTCTTACGCACGCTCCTGCACTCAATCGCACAAAGGTCTCACCGGTTCTGCGCAGGCACCGTGCCGAGGAGCACATTTGAGTTCGAGTATGCAAGCGACGTGTGGCATGCGGTGGACATGAACGTGTGGCGGGGAACGCGTGGCGTGTGGCTCAAGACGATACCCTCCTACTTCTCCTTTGTGTGCCCCTCTAGCGACCGCCACTGTGACATCCAACGGTATCTTGCTTCAGTTTCGCACCGCGTGCTTGATACACTAGAGCATTCACAGCATGCCTCCTATGGTGTGTGTGTTTCGTTTGTCCATCTTTTCTTGAACGCGCCCGTGCATTCTTGAATACACGAACGGCATCACGCGTGTGCGCTCTCATGCGCACGAACGCACGAACAAACAGATACTGGACCCGCGTTGCCTCAAAGTGGGGAGTGGAGTTTCGCCGCAATGACCAAGACCTCCCCGAGGATTTCGAGGGCACTGGGATTGCCCGGCCGTGGCGGGAGTCAGATGGATTTGTCGTTGACAAGGGCAAGGCAGGGCGCGGAAGCAGCGAGGATGCGTCCAAGTGGCCGGAGCTGGAGGGGCTTTGGGAGCTGGCTGCAGTACGAGCAACGCTGGGGCTGCGGTGGAAAAGAGTCAGCACCTCAAGACCCATGCGCGGCCGCGAGCTGTCATCGCCCGCGTTGGCTGCTGCCTTTCCCAGCAACGTGCCTACTCTTACGCTGACGGCAGAAGGGTGGGCGGCTTTTGGGATTCACGACCTGCGCAATGACGACTTCATCCTGTCTTACCCGTGGTATTGGGAGCCCGAGGCAGATCAACAGCATGCGTACGACGCAGGTAGCTCAGCCTCGCTGCCTGCTGTGTAGACCCGGGTGTATGCTGCACGCACGTGTGTGTTGGTGTGAGATCTTGCATGCGTCCTGACGCGTTGTCTGCGACTCCAGACCCTGCAAGTATACACGCGCGCGCGCGCGCGCACACACACACACACACACACGCACACACACACACACACACACAATGTCCAGACCCTGGAAGTATGGACAGCCAGACGCATTGGATTCACCTGCCAACCAATGCATCGCGATCGCAAGAGCCTGTCATTCTTTTTCGACAGAAGCGGCACGGGTTTGAGGGCGGGCTGGATGTCTCTTCTCGCCGCGAGCTCTCCGGTACCCACCTTGTCCCCCCTCACCCACTGCTCCTGCGACGATGACGCAGTGTCACACGTAGATACGCACCTATACCTGCAGACCCCCTGCGCATGCGCGTGAGAATCTGAGCAAGACATGGCACGTGTGCGTGAATTTTCTGACACGGACACGCACACCAGGAGACACATGCGGAGTTTTGGCACAGCGCATGGCACTGCCCCTGCGACCTGCGGCTCGTCGCGAGCAAGGGGTGTGCCGAGATCTCGAGATCCCGCGCGTGTACAACCGCAGCCTGTGTCAGACCGCGCCGCACGACATGTGTCTCGGCGGTCGGGGCAACTTACATCAAGACCTCTTCTTTGGCTTGGGCGAGGACGATCTGTGTTGCGCGTGTGGCGGGGGAGAGACACCCTCTCACGCGTACGACTGGCTGCGCGTGTACTATCGCGAAGGCGCATACCAAAGGGAATATCCGCGCATCAATGTCACCGATCTTGGGCGCACAGGTCTCCTACCAGCCGATGCGTCCTCCGAGGCAGAGTGGGCGGGCTGGCTGCGGGGCGCCGGGGGTGAAGGGGCCGGGGCTGTGCCGGGGGTCAATGGGTCCAGTAGGGTCTCGCCCTTGTGGCTCTTCAATCTGCTCGAGAATGCGCATAAAGATCTGCAGATCGAGTGTTGCCCTCGTCCGCAGTTGGACCAGTCCGCGTTGCATACTACCAGCTTTGTTGGGTGCAGGTGTGTGTATGTGCGCGCGCGCACGTGATTTGTTGTTGTGCCTCCTCGTGTGCATGGACTCCTCCCTGTGCATTGAAAGCATACGCGCATAGTCACATGCATCTGCATCTTCTGCACGTGCATGTCGGTACTCGCAAGGGCGTGAACTGATATGCATGTACAGAGAATGTGCGGGGACACCGGCGCCGATGGATGATTGGAGGATCAACGTATCCATGACCTCCGTGACAACATTTACGGCGTCTGGCTTGCAGTCGCTGCGCCTCGCAAAGGTGCCCATGTTGAATGAATGTTGCAGCAGCTGCTGCCTGCGTCTTGCAGTGAGGTGCGCATGGCACCGCATCTGCCAGATCGCTGACCGGCGAGGGTGTGTCTAGGAATACTTGTCCATGCTATCTGCGACCGGCATGCGAAGAGTGTCTACCAACGCGACATTGGCGGACGCATTCGAGGCCAGCGAGTACTCGCCCCTGCAAGCATCTCCTGGCGACGATGCATCGGGCATCTGGCCGGTGACTGGTGTGGAGGAATGCTTCGCGTGCTGCTACCTCAGCAGTCCAGGAGCGAGGGATGAGTTGGCGCCTGCGCCCGACGCGTGGGAGCGCGCATGCGACTGGGTCGAGGTGACAGGGGCAGACATTCAGATCTCAGCCAATGGTCTGTACCAGAAACTGCCTCGGCTCCCCGATGCTGATCCTGCAGGGCAGGGACGACCAGTGTACGTGCACACAAACGGGCTGCTCTCTCTCTTCTTTCTGGCGCGAGCGTGTATGCACGAGGACGCAAACGTGTGTCCGCGGCGGGGCCCAGGCTGGGTCATCAGTGACGCCATTGGTCGCGACTCGGCGCGGGTGCTCGCGTGGGCAGCAACGGATGCGCCAGCTGACATCGTAGGGCATTATTGGCACGAGTGGGACGGGTCTGATTACGTCAAGGCCCCTCTGCCCCGGCCATTCTTCAACACCACCTTAAACGCCGACGGGTCGGTGAACGCGAGCGTGCTAGACCGCATCGAAAACCAGGGCCTTGTGACCGTCAAAGTGCTGTGCGCCTCTCCGGAAATGGGCGAGAAACATCACACGCCCATTCCCTTCTGGGGCACGCCCGGGCAACGCATTCTTAACTTCACGACCACGGTCGGCTTCATCGACGGCAAAGAGCATTCTAACATGACTTTCCCCGATCGAGACGGCGTCTTGATATCTACCGGCAACCCTCAGGCCATTTCGGCCCTCGGCACCCTGGTCTCGCCGATCACCGCGTACAGCGGCCAAGGTCGCCTCAGTCGCCTCGAGATGGGTTTGGAGTGGGAGACAGTTAACGTGACTAGTGAGGCAGCAGGGTCGCTTGTAGCCGCACTGGAACTCGGCGGCCTGCGCTATTGTTTTATCAAGCGCAGCACGTGCTTTGCTCTGTGTCACAACCAGAAGTTGCCGAGAGCTAGTCCCGAGGGGGCATCCTGCAGACGGTTCAGCTGCGTGCTCCCACTGCCAAGGTCAGCCTTTTCAGAAAACTGCTCGGTAATGCAGCACACGAGCGCCAAGTCGGCCGCCCAAAATCCGATCGATGCCATCATCATCGAAGGTCCCACTGCGGACGAGACGTATGAACCCAAGCTGGGCAATGCTGCTGGAACGACAGGAAAGCTGCTGTTTTTGCCAGTTGCTGGCATCTGGAGTGAGCAAGCCTTCTGTCGCACGCTGCCGATGACAGCTTCCGATGAGCAAGGGCAACTGCAGCACACCAATGCTGTTATCAATGCTAGTCTGTCTCCGCCCAGGCCATGTCGCGCCATTGAACTTACACAACCCGTGGGCACTGATAACGCCTCCATTGTCCGGGACGGCACGGAGGGTGATTGTTTGACTTGGCGCGACGATTCGTCGTACGTTTCGTGCCGCGCTGTTCCCGCCACATTCAGTACGGAAGATTCCACTCGCGTCCTTGTCACGGGCGAATGCGTGGAACAGGATCTGGCTCTTACTCGGCAGCCTGTGTGCGTGCCCGAGGTGGTGGCACACAGGTTGGACCGACGAGCGTATCCTCGTGAGGGAGATATCGTCGAGATTGGCGCGGTGCGAGACGTGCAAGGGCATGGCAATGTCTCAGAGATGCGCGAGCGTGAGCGACGTGATCGTGCACAGCTGATCGTGGGCCGGGTGGACGCCGTCGCAAACGAGACCAATCCATACACGTACCAGCTGCCGGGGGAAGCCGATCCACTCGCTCCGACGTACTCGCCCCGCGTAAGATCGCCGATCCGGCTGACCATGTTCATGTCAGCAGAGAGCATGCACTACCTCACGTTCAGCTCAGCACACGCAAGTGCAGAGCGCCTGCGCGAGCATCAACGCGGCGTAGGCGAAGCAGTCGTCAAGAGCCAGTAAGTTGCCTGTTTCCTTAGCTCATTAGAGCAATGCGTTACCTGCTTTTGTCAGTCCAGCATCGTGTCTGTGCCTGCTCTGCTGCCTTGGCCTGGATCGCGGTGTGTGGCAGAGACAGGCAGGGCAATGACCGGAGCGAATGCGTCACACGATGGCAGGGTATCGTTCCAGGCGCCTGTTGCGCAGCACAGCCTCCCAAAGCTGGTCGACTCTATCAACAGAGGCATAAAGGAGCAAGTGAGTGCGCGTTCAATCTTACTAGAGCTAAAGCTGGAGCGTTCTCGCGATGCGTGCATGGCCGCCTCTGGCGACACGGACAAGCTGTATTGCGCCCCGCGCTCTCCGTACGTGGTGCTCAAGGGCGGCGTGTCCAATGCAACCGGACACGCGCACCCGCTGGATAGGGTTCTCGTCAGTTTCGCTCCAACATTCCTCCCGCGAGATGTCCTGCGTCCTGGGAGGGCAAGGTCTTTGCTCGAACTCCTCAACTTCAAACCGCTTTCGCATTACGGAGGTGGTCCGTTCAATTCGTCGGAATCTCTGTACCTCGGGCCGTATCAGCCGGAGCTTCCTGCGGTTGAGTTTCCGGTGCGCGAGGAGCTCCGAAAGCAGATCGGCTGGCTTGTGTCTTCTCAGTCCGGACCAACCTTCGTCCGCGGTTTTGAAGCAGGCAGGCGCGGCGAGGTGACTGCGTGACGCACATTGCTTGCATGATCATGATGATGAGCGCTTGCTTCCGCCTCGCTTGCATGCATGCCTGCGCTGAAGCGTTTGCTCGCTCCCATTCCCGCGTGACGCATGCGCACAGGTGCTTAAAAACAACACAATTCATGTGCCGAGCTCAGCAGACGGCAAGATGCTGTCAACCGGCAACTTGCAGGACATCAAGGTCACGTCCTCGCGCATGACTAGTCTCGCCATCAATGCGCGCCGTGTCGAACATCCGGACACAGCGATTAAGGTAGGAGGCTGGCTGCGCTTCGGACACCTAGAGTCGGGCTGGTCCTATCGGTCGCAGTACCATCGCCGCGCTAATCCCATCAATTATCCGGGGCCGGCCTACGATTTCATCATGTCGGCTGAAGACCTGCATCCTCGCGTCTGCCCTCACTCTAGCCCTGCCGATGCTTGCGTGGTGTCGCGCGTCGACATGCATGCTATACACGCAAAACTCAGTGATGCCGTCATCTCGGCGGCGCTCTCGAAAGCCGCCACGGTAGAGGGAGGGCTGCTGACGCCGCAAGGCCTGCTGCATCACAAGAGCTCGCAAGAGTCGGAAGATGCAGCCCGGGCTATCCTTGATGCAGCTTTTGGGCACCAAGGACTGATGCACGAGGAGGCGGCGCTTGTAGCAGAGGCTCTCCTGCGCCGAGCAGATGCCGCGCGACGCGCTGGTGTCGGCAGCAACTTCGCCGATTTGCACCAGCTCAATGCCCGAGCGCTCAGGTTTGGCCAGTCAAGGTACAGCTCCGGAGTGCGCTTACTGCCAGACGGACCTGCGCGCACCGGCAAACTCGCCTTTAACCTCTCCTCTCCAACCGCATACCCACGGTATGACGCTGGGGCAGCGCCTGCGTCCTCCAAGCGCCTGGTCTTTGCCATGGAGCAAATGCATCAGGGGTCGCAACCCTGGAGCGGAGCGCGGCAGTACGCCGGTGCACAGGACGGCGGCGACAATGTCTTGCACCACATTGTCCGCGCTGCAGACGGCGTCTTGCTGACAACGGCCAACCTCCATGACATTTCCGCGGGCGCAGGCTCTCTGACGAGTCTGAGCGTCAAGGAGGAAACGAGCATCCTGGAAACGGTCACCCTGGCTCACCCTGACACAGGGCAGTCTCAGATGCAGCTAGTCCAGCCTTCGGCATTAGTGTGCGACGGCGAACGCATGGAGCCTGTCGCGGCCGCTGATGGGCAAGCGGACCAGGGCAAAGCCATGTGTTTCAAGGAGTTTCTCGAGCCCCGCAGCTGGCAGGAGGCTGGCGAGGCGTGCCGTCGATGGGGCGGACAGCTTGCCGTGCTGGAAAGGGACGAGGTCAAGACATTCGTCAACACCCGCGTCCGCCGCACCCCTTGCGAGTTTGGGACATCGTGGGAGCAGGCGGCGACGGGCTGTGGGGCCAACCCCTCGGGTGACGCGTGGCTGGCCCTGACCAGTTTTGACTACCCGACGCTGTGGGTCTGGACATTTGTACACACAGGGCGTGTCGGGAGCGCCAGCGTCAGCTCGCACCAGCGGGGCGTGCGAGGGCAGCACAATTCCAAGCAGTGTGCTGCCATGTCCCCGGATGCTCACTTGAATGCACACCTGTGTGCTGACGAGCTGGCGTATGTGTGCCAGCGGGAAGAGCTGGACCGAGTTGCCATGTCGCACTTGCCCGACCACGAAGCGTCGCCGGCAAAGGCGGTCACGCATGTGGGCTTCTCAACACCAGCGACGAATTTCTCTGGCCTCGGGGAGTACGGGAGGGTGGAGTCTCGGATCCAGTTTCCGGCGGTCAGCGGGACTATCATCACCACCGGCAACCTCAAGGATGTCGAGTTTCTTGCACTGGAGCACATGAATATCACCGAAGCAGTGCATCTACAGGGAGACGTGCAGCTCGGCTCGGCCACGGGACATCCCGTGCGGTCCGCAAGCGTGGCGCAGGCGGCACACGTTGCGCAGACGTCGCAGGCGCTCGATGACGCGAGGCGCGGGCGAATGGGCGGCGAGGTGTTTCGGCCGGCGGGGCCCACGGCGAATCTCTACCCGTTTGGCGGCGAGGCGCCCACGCGGCACGGCCGGTCCAGCCGCCTCGACAGTGACTGGCCGGCGACGCCCATTCAAATGAGCGGCCCGGGTGGGTATCTAGCTGGGGACATTGTGTTTGCGTCGGACGAGGCGCAAGAGGAGGCGCTGGCGCATGCGCACCTCGATACCTCCCGGTCGTTTGCTGGTGCTCCGCTGCTCAGTGTGCCCAGCTGGTACGAGGTCACTGTCGGCAACGAGGAGTGTCTTGCATTCGGCGCCGCTCAGGCTCCATCCACGAACACTAACACATCCGTGGTTGGGGCTGCGCAACTTGCCCCCTGCTTTTGCACTCCGTGGGGGCTGCCGATGAGTCGGTCACAGCAGGCGCAGAGCGAGCCACACAGCGCCGACACTCCTGCCCCTGCCGACTGTCAGTGCGGCTGCGTGCTCAAGACCATGCAGAGCACCACTCTCTTCTTTGAGGCGGCTCTCGATGCCAACACCTTGCTGTTTCCGGATGCCACGGGCACCATCATCAGCACGGGCAATCTCGAAGACATAGACAACAACGTGGGACTTCGTGGGCGCGACTCTTTCATCGTGCGCCACCCTCGCCTTTCGAGCGAGCACCTCTCTGCAGAGGAGCGCAGCAAGATGTTGCTGCAGGGAGAGCGCTCAGACACCCCGTGGCACATCGTTGACTTTGCGCGCCACGGGTCCCGGGAGGATTCATCCATCGGCCTCATTTCGTACCCGCTCCCGCCGGGCGCGGCCAAGGCGGCGCTGCCAGTGGGCAAGCAGACACCACGCGGACTCTGGCACTTAGCCGACCTCGGTCCTGCAGGAGACTTTGGCGACGGGGACGATCTCGTCTACTACCTCGAGCACATGCACCTGGAGCCGCGGGGCGGACTCGGCTTCCGGCCCACCACGGGCTGGACTGTGCCCTGCACCCAGGAGTCGGCCACCTCCTTGACGGGTATCTGCGACGCGCGGTGGTGGGCTCCACCGGACGTCCACTTTACAGGCTGGGAGGAGTATGACGTGCGTCTGCCGGGCGCTGGCAAGCTGGCCGGCCTTGAGCCGCAGCCGCGCTTGGCAGGCTCGGCCTTTTACCAAGAAGACGCGGGGTGCCCGGGCGCGCATGTGGCAACGGCTTTCATTGCCAACGACACGCATCGCTTCAGCCATGAGCCGCACGTGGCCCGGACCTGGGACAAGGAGCACCGTACTTGGCTTCCGCGCTTTGCCCAGTGCGGGTTCGAGGTGACTGGTGCAGGGTCCCCTGAGGTTAATGGGCAGTATGTGTATGCCGGGGCCAGGGACAATGTGGCGCAATTCCGCAAACGCGACTCGAACATCTACCTCTTCCGCTGGGGCTCTATGCTGCAGCGCATTTCGTTCCCCGATGCCACGGGCGTCATCATCACGACAGGCAATCCGGAGGACCTGATCATCAAGAAGATGGCCTTGCGCTCCCTCACTCTGGTGGGCGGCGAGTTCGGCAATGGCGACAGCCCCGCGCTCAAGTCGGGGACCACCGTGGTCACGTTCGACAAGTACCAGACGCTCATGACAGGCAGCATGCAGCTCGTCAACCCTTGCGTCACGCCCGAGGGCGAAAACCCGTGCAGGCCCTCCACAGACGTCTTCACCACCTTTGGGATTGTGTCGGGGGCCACTGTTGGTCCAGCCCGTGGTCGGCGGCCGGTGCGCGACGACATTTACACGGATGGTTCCGAGGACTGGGTGCCCGACCACTGCCGGACTCTGGACGGGACGGCGGAGATGCTTGAAGAATGCCGCTACTGCACCGCCGGCGCTGAGTGCGAGGATAAGAACGAAATCTACATACCCGACGTAAGCGGGACTGTGATTACGACGGGGAACATGGATGAATTGCCCTCCGTTGCCATCCCGTACGCCTCGTTCTCCGCCGGGGGCAGAACAACGCTGGATGGTGACGTCACTCTTGGCACTCCTGCGCCAGCCCTCCCCTCGCATAACCAGACCTTTATACACCCTGACTACCTCCGCTTCTCCAACAGCGACTGGGCCAGCAGGCGAGGTTTCGAATGCAGTCAGTTTCAGTCCCTTGATAAGCGGTGCCTCAAAGAGGATGGCGTTTGCAGGCACACAGCGCAGGTGATGATAGACTCGTGGATGCAGACCGAAACCTGCCACACAGACATGAATGCGCCGGGGATCAAGCGAGAAGTGCTCATGTGGTACGCGCCCATCGACAGCAATGTGGGGCTTACGTTTTCCTCCTCTGGCCAGAATGAGGCGCCGGAGCGAGGCAGCGTGCCGTGGGGGGACCTTTCGACGGCCGAGCGTGATCTCTACGGGAACAGGGTCGGGTCGGAAAATTCGGCCTGGAAGCAGCCGCGGGGCGCGCGAGACAAATCGGACGTTTCGCGCGTGCGCCTCAGTCCCGCCGACCTGTCGGGTGCCGGCAAGGCACTGCGACACTTTCTGCAAGATGGTGCCCCGGGAATCCGCATCTCCGTCGATCCTGCCAGCTCCCAGCATCTGCGGCACGGCGAAGCCATGCTCGGGCACGATCTTGACCTGGTGTCTGGCCCCCTCCAGAGCGCTTCGGGGGCGGCAGTGAGGGACAGTTATGTAGCGGCTCGGGTTGTCATGCAGCTCGAGCCCGGCGCTCACCTCTCCGTGCGTGTGCGCACGCTAGCGCGCACGCAAGTGGTGTGCACCTCAGACGCTCTCTGGCGCGACTCTCGCAACAACGGCTGCGCCAACTACACGGCAAATTCCTCGCTTGTCCCGCTCCCAGTCGAGTGCCACGCGCGCATAAACGCTACAGAGAGCGTCTTTATCCAGGAAGACCGGTTGAATGCGCGCGAGCATTGTTGCCCGTGCGGCGGCGGCACGCGTGTGCACCCCGTCAGCGAAGAGGTGGTAGTTGTGGCCAACGTCAGTGCATCCGACGGAGGACCGAGCACGCCCCAAGCGCTTGTTGCCTGGCTCAATGCGTCTGCACACGACGCGCTCCAGCAATCTGGCGCGTGGCTGGCGCTCAGTCTGCAGCAGCCAGCGGCGCAGATCCAAGGCAGCAGCCCCCTGCAAGGCGTGCCTGCTGTCAGACTGTTTGCCGGCCGAGGTGCATATGCGGCTCGTCATGCCACCCCGCCCGCCCCCACCTGGGACTGCACTCAATCCCAGGGGGACCAACGTTGGACCAACGACACCAACTTGGATGAAATCTCCTTGAATGCAACACTCTTGAACAACGGCACGTTTTTCAACCGTACATCCGCCGGGACGCTCACCAGCACCTGCCGCACGGTGAAATCGCTGCCCTGGCGCCTGGAGGCGACGTACCAAGAGCAAACCTTCCTGTACCACCTGGACGCCGAGGCCTACGAAAGAGCCAAGGAGGTCATCTCCGTAGAGATTCTCGGAAGCTCCGCGCTTCTGCCACAGCTGGGCTTTCCGGCCAAGGACCTGCTGCTCTTCACGGCGCCCGAAGACTTGCGCGATGCCGCCGCTCCCCACACCCAGCCGCCTTTGGAGGCGCTGGATGCCAACAAGGAGGTGGGCGTTGGCGACGAGGCTGAGTATTGTCAGCGATACAACACGTGCGCGCTGGGCCGTGGGCTTGTGGGGCAGCCGCTGGCGACGTCGACGCTGATGCCGATGATGCCCCTCGGCGACTTGCCCGCGGGGCAGCTCGATGCAGCAACGGGGCCGCATGTCTGGCCTGCCAATTGGCACGGGGAGAGGCAGGTGTCAGCCATGGCAGATACTGTGGCAGTGACGGCCGAGCGGTGTCGGGCGGAAATGAGGGCGGCCGACATTCTCAACATGCACTCGCTCACCTTGCACGCCCTTGACCGCCGCCTCCTCCGGCCTACGCTCCTGCGTGTTGGTCTGATGGCCATTCCGCACCAGGAGGGCCACGCGGTTGCCCAGGCAGTGGACCGCCGGCTCGACACGGGCGTTTGGATCCCAGCCGGCGGCGTGTTTGTGATGGAGCTTGAGGAGCAAGTCCAGCTGCGCGTGCTGCGCTTTGTCGTGTGTTCCGCTGCGGCGGGCGGCGATGACGGAGAGACGGCCGCTTCCCACCCACAAGATGCACAACCCTCGTCGCCGCTGCTGCGCGCGCGCCTGCAAGGGTCAAACGAATCTGCCAGCGCCGGCTTTGCCGACGTGGGGCCCCTGCTGGCGCTCGACCCCTCGCAGCACGTGCCGCGCGGCGTGTACCTGACAACGCGGCTACCGCGCGACATGCCTCCTGTCCGCTGGCTGCGTGCTGTCCTGCCGCCTTCGCCGCACGACGCGCCGGGCCACGGTGCCGTGTGCCTCGCCGAGGTCGAGCTTCACTCTGGTGACCTGGCGGCGCATCTGAGCGACGTGCAGGCAGGGGCGGAGAGCTTCCGCGTGCAGTCGCATCTCCTCTATTCGCCCCTCTACAACTCCTCTGCTTATATGGTGCGTGTACCTCGCTTTCTTTCTGTCGCTCCACCTGCTTCTCTCTCTCTCTCTCTCTGACACACACACACACACACGCACACACTTACACACACTCTCTGTCTTCTGTGTGTCTCTCTCTCTGTATGTTCATGGACACATGTATGCCGCTCCGCGGCCCTCGCTCATTGGGAGCGCAAACTAGAGACACCAAGGAGCGCTAACTAGAGGCAAAGCACCTCCATCCAAATGCACAGCGACAAAAAGAGCGCAAGCAACACACTGCGCACACGACACAGGCACACCCTGCAACACGCGACCTGCCTCATCATGACACACACTAGCACACGCAGCTGTCAGCAGCTCAAGTCTAAGTCTTTGTCGATGGTTGCGTGTGGTGTGTGGTGTGGGTGTGTGGTGGGTGGTGGGTATTGGGTGTCTGTGGTGCATGGTGGCAGCTCAAGTGCGCGGCGTACGGCCTCATCCCAGTCACAGCAGACTCCGCGCTCTCCGAAGTGCAGCTGCCCGAAACCAGCGGCTTTGCACTCTCGACCGGCAACCTCGGCGACATCACTAAGGACTCCGGCAACATGTCCAGTCTGTCTGTCCTAGATCGACTCTTCCTGCAGGGCTCACTGGCCCTAGGCGACGCGACGCAGGGCGATCACCTGGCCTCGCTGTCAGTCAACTCTGCGGTCCTCGGCCTCAGGTTGGTTCCTTGCATGGTTGCTTCTGGCGCCTGCGCTGTTTCGCCGCCCTTTTATTGCCGTTTCGCCGTCCTTGCGCGCGTGTCCCGAGGGATGCGCCGAGTTGGCGCAAGGCCCTGGGCTCTTTGGCGCCCTCGCCTACACTATCGCCTACTGACCCTGTGCCCCGCGGCCTACTGACCCTGTGCCCCGGGTTACATATATATATATATATA
>Ga0115006_10001521_pt1 | contig 14513 bp, 11 predicted proteins | sample ArcOceMetagenome_3_FD_88943 | JGI IMG/M metagenome (GOLD analysis project Ga0115006, IMG submission 88943) | Marine eukaryotic phytoplankton communities from Arctic Ocean - Arctic Ocean- Svalbard ARC20M Metagenome | ecosystem: Environmental > Aquatic > Marine > Oceanic | place: Arctic Ocean...
CAGCAGAGCGGCATGTCGTCGTCGTCGTCGATGGAGCTCGTCATCGGTCGGGCGTGCTGGGCAGCAGGCTGTCAGAACCCGTGGAGCCGCTGCGCGAGCGACTTGCATACCTTCGTAAAAAACGCTTCTTCACCTCGTCCTCGCCTCCTCGCCTCCTCCACCTCATCAACGCACTTTAACAGGTTTTTGGAAAATGGACTAACATCGCAAAGCACCGCACGTAACGCAAAAGCTTCGTTATGCATGACGCCCTTTGCCACCCTCGCGGCCAGCAGCTCACGAGATGTCAGACTCGGCCTCGCCACGCAAGCTTACGGTCACCGCCAAGCTACCAGCACCGCATGTAGCGGAGGCTGACGAGCCGCCCTCCCCGCCCGACACGAGGTCTCAGTCGCCAACACCCGTCGCTCAGGCTGCAGCGCCGCTGCGGCCTCTGAGCGTGCAGTCGTCGCGCTGCGGTGGGCTGGCACCCAGCCAGCCGTCGCGACCAACAAGCCAGCAGGCCCTGCGCGGCAGCGCAAGCGAGGTCGTGCTGCCAAAGCGGCCAGTGAGCCAGCAGGCCTCGCGGCCGCGGCGAGACGACCCGCAGCCGCGCGCAGTCGTGCTATTCGATCGCGACCCACGGCCGTACGTGCTTCCTGGCTGGCGTGATCAGGAGCTTCCTCTGTCACCGCCGCCGCACAACATCGAGGGGCGCCTCGAACGCGCGCTGCGGCGACCGGCGACTGCGTGGGCCATGGCGTCGCTCCACCCAGCGCCGGGCATCGGCTGCGTGGCGTCCGGGCGCGGGCTCGACGCGACGCCGACGGCGCCCGCCGCTCACATGTGGATGTCGACGATCTCTGCGCCGGGGGGGCAAGGCACCGCGCGGCCGTCATCGAGCGGCGGCGCCAAGTGGTGGGCCGACGCACCGCCGCCGTCGTCGCACCGCCGCGCTCTGCTGGCGCTCAATCGTGCGTCGTCGTGCCAGCGCGCCGCCTCCGCCTCCCCCGTGCGCCCGCGTGCCGCGGAGCTGTCACGGCCGTCGACGCCGGGCATTCGCCTTGCGAGCGCTGGCGCGTCGCACGGTGGCGCGGGGCATGGGAGGGCAGCGCGGCGGAGCGGCAGCGCGGCAGGCGGAGGGCCGAGTTCGCCGACGGCGGCGACGGCGGTGGCAGCGGCAGCGCTGGCCGCCGACGGTGGCCGCGGCGGTGGTGGCATGGGGGTGCCTCAGCCGCGCTCTCGCTCGCCACGCGGCGGCGCGACGGGCACGGTGCGACCCACGGACGAGTCGCTGGTGCCGGCGGAGATTGCGGAGCTGCGCAAGATGCTCAAGAGCTTCGCGTGCTGCGCGCAGTTCACCGACCGCGCGCTGTGGCGGGTGGCCCAGGGCGCCGTGCTGCGCAGCTACGCGCGCTACGGCTCGGCGTACCACGAGAACGGCGACGCCGACGCGCTGTACGTGCTGCTGAGCGGCACGATGCTGCTGCGCTCGCAGGTGGATGAGCAGCGAGGCCGGCGCGTGGTGGCTACCCCTGGCCGTGTCTGGCCGGCCTTTGGCGTCGACGCGCCCGTCGCCTTTGGCGTCGAGGCGCTGATGGGCATCAGCGACGCGCGGCCGCCACCGCGGCTCGAGAGCGCGACGGCGGAAGGGCGGTGCAAGTGCGCCATCGTTGGGCGCGACCACCTCCTCACCGCGCTGCGGCTGCAGGTCGAGGACGAGGAGGCCTACCAGCAGTCGGTCGTGCGGCTCAAGAAGGGGGCGCAGAAGCATCTGCACGCGCACATGGACGCGACGTGGGGCGTAGCTGCGTCGTGACGATGCTGCCGACGCAGAGGTCAACACGCCGAGAGAGCATGAGGTAGAATCTGCTTAGATAAGCCGGGCTATTTGGGGCCAATTGAGGCAACACGATTGCGCCCGCTCACCCAGCATGCATGCCGGAGTTGTCATGCAGCAATTGGCTGGTGCGTAGCCCACCGGCTTCCTCCGGTCGCCGACGTCGCGGCTAATGCGTGCCAAGGCGACGCTGAGAAAACGCGAAAGCCCGACGACGTCGCCGCAGGGCCGGTGCACACCACCGCCGTGCCCGGCGCCAGCCACTCGTGCGCTGCCGCCGAACCTTGAGGCACCAGCCTGCCCCGGGTCCACGATGCCGCCTCCGTGGTCAGCCAAGCAGATGGCCAAGCTGATCGCCGGCGCCGCAGTGATTCAATTCTTCATTCTCGGCTCGCTCGTCTGGCTGTTAGCCAAGCCAACGTCGGGCACACCACCGCATCTCGTCAATGCTGGGCTGGCGTTGCCACAGCCACCGACACCGCCGTGGACGCCGCCGTCGCCACCGTCACCACCGCCGCTTTCGAGCTCGTCGTCGGCCGCGAAGACCACGTCGCCCCGCAGGCCACTGACGCCACTGGCGGAGCTGGAGTCGGCCTTCCGTGCTCACATCGAGCAGCTGCAGAACCCGTCCGACTGTTCCACTGCGCCGCTCTACCTCTTCACGCCGCACAAGTTCACAAGCGGCATCGGCTCGCAGCTGCGCATCGTGGCGAACTCGATGATGCAGGCGATCATCGCGGGGCGCACCTTCGTGCTCGACGACACGATCGCGCACTCGCCCTTCATCGACCCGACGCGCTGCTCGTCGCGCGGCTACAGCTGCGTCTTCGAGCCGCCATCGCCGTGCGGCGTGCGCGATGCCGGGCTGGGAGAGAGCGAGGTCGCGGCGATGTCGGAGCTCGCCAAGACGGAGAAGGAGCGCCACGGGCCGGGGGACCAGGAGGCATACAAGCGGGCGACGGCGCTGCTGCCGCGCGAGCCTCTGCCGGCGGCTGTCGGCCCTCGCGTGGTCGTCGGCCGCTCGACTTGCTTCCGCTTCTCGCCAGACAACCTGACGCTGCCGTCGGCCGCCAACGCCAACGCCGTGCGCGAGGCCGCGGTCGGGCCCGAGTGGTTCGTGCAGCAGGTGATGGGCTACCTGACGCGGCCGAACGCGCGGCTCGCGCAGCTGACCGAGGGGCTGCGCCGCCACCTCGAGCTGCCCGGCGACGCGGAGGGTGGGTACGCCGCGGTGCACATGCGCTTTGGCGACAAGAAGCAAGAGGCGAAGCTGCACAACATCTCCGAGTACGTGAAGGTGCTCGAGCAGGTGACGCGTTCAGGCGGCGGCGGCGGCGGCGGCGGCGCGGCAGAGGGCGAGGAGGCAGCGGGCGGTGGTGGCGATCAGAAGGGGCTGCTGCCCACGACGGTCTTCCTGAGCACCGACACCAAGTCGGTGTACGTCGAGCTGCCCAAGCGGATGCCGCAGCTGCGCTTCGTGTGGGTGCCGCAGGAGCTATTCGTGCCGGCGGGCGGGGGCGGCGCGGTCGCGTCCAAGATCGTCGACCAGATCTACTCTGCCGAGGGCGGAGGAAACAAGCACGGCGCGGCGGGCCTGGCGCGGGCCGGCAAGCTGCCTGCGTGGCTCGACGGCGTGGCTCCAGACGAGGGGCAGCTCCTGATGGCTCAGGCGCAGCTGCTGGGAGAGGCGCGCTCCATCGTCGGCACGTACACCTCCAACTATGGCCTGCTCGCCCATGACCTCGCCGCGCGGGTGCGCATTCGCCAGCGCCGCGGCCGCACACCCGCGTTTGCCCTCCTTTGAAGCGTTTGCCTGCCCCTGCTCCTCGTGACGCAGCATTGGGGCACTGATGGCGTCATCGACTTTCGCGACCTGCACGGCAACGTCTACTATCCGTGCACCGTCCGCAACGAGCCTCCCTGGGGCCCACGAGCCGGCCGGCCGACGGTCGCCGCGGACGACGCTGCGGCCAGACAGGCCGCACGCTTCGAGCTTCTGCGTCAGGAGCCGTGGCGCATCACTCCCCGCGATCGGGAGCAGCTCGTACCGGCGTGGCCTCTGGCCTAGAGCAAGAGCGCGGGAGAGGATCAACTGCCTACGCCCCCCACCCCACCCACCTATTTTAAATTGCATCGACAAAGGAATGACAACACTATCGTCCAACACACTCCATGTCCTCCTGAGGTAGACTAGAGACGGCCATACTGAATCGCGAATGCGTCCGTACGGTCTCCGAACTCGTCCGCGATGGGGTCTCTTCGACCGCACCGGGACACGCTGGCAAGGAGGCCACGCGCGATCACGCATGGCTATTCGACATTACATGCATGTGCATGCGCTATGGAGACATACGGCTGCGGTCACTGCCCAGGCATCAGCAAGCCTCGGAGCTGGACGTCGTCGCTGGTCGTGGGCGACATGGACGGCGATCGGCTAAAGTCGTCCGATGATGGGGTGCCCCTCATGATTGCACTGGCAAGCGTACCCGGGCGATCGCTGGGAGGCGTCCCAAAGATAGCCTCGAGAGTGCTCAACGAGGGCGGCGAGGCGCCAATGGGTCGGAGGATGGCGAGAGGCTTGCTGGCCGGCTTTGGGAGCACCGGCACCGGCTGCGAGCGTGCCAGGTCCGGCAGCCCAGAATCCATCGAAGACGACGACGGGATCATCAGCGAGCCGTCCAATGGATCCATTAGCCGACGATACCTTGGCCGGGTTGGGGAGAACGGGTTGGAAAAAACCAAGAGCCGTCGGAGAGAAGTCTTGAGACAGGAGCTGAACCACCCAGACCCGCGCACAGTTTTAAATCGCTACAGAAACCATCTGATCATCTTCTCAAATCAGCGCGCTCAGAATGAGACACTGTCATAACGTTTCACCCACTCACTGATTCATATTTTACTTTAGAAGTCTTTTCGCTCCGAGGTGTCCGCGTTCCAAACAAGGCATCTTGCGCCTCTGTCTCATGGCGCTCGCCCTCGCTGCATCGGCCCTCGGCCTGCCTGCGTCGCCGTTCTCCGCCGACGACGTGCTGAGGCCCGCGAACATGGAGGCCGCTTGCCCCATTCCCAGCACCGAGCCCACGTTCTACTCGCAGTCCAATGAGGACAAGTTTGTCTACGAGAAGTTCTTTGCGTTCCCGCTGCCCCGCTGCGGAGGCACCGTGCTCGAGCTCGGCGCGCTGGACGGGAAGAAGTTCAGCAACTCGAAGTTCTTCGACGACCACCTGGGCTGGAAGTCCATTCTCATCGAGCCGAACAGCGCCAACTACGCCAAGCTGGTTCAGAACCGCGGCCCATCGCCGAGGGCGGAGCTCCACCACGCTGCCGTCTGCGCCGGCGATTCGGTCACCTTCGAGGGCGCCGGGGCGACTGGTGGCATCTCCGGCGAGATGAACGACGATCACAAGCGCATCTTCGGCACCACTGAAAAGTACACGGTGCCGTGCATCACACTGGCCCAGGCGCTCGCCAAATACAACCACATCGACGCCGCCTTTGTCGACGTCGAGGGCGGTGAGCTGGTGGTGCTGCAGACGATGGACTGGCGTATCCCGGTCGGCGTGTGGGTTGTCGAGCTCGACGGCGACAACAAAGAGAAGGACGAGAAGGTTCGCCAGCTGCTGACGAGCAACGGCTACCGCAAGGTGACCGAGTGGAACATCCGCGACTACTGCCCGGTCGGCGGCGACTGCACCACGAACGAGGTGTTCGTGCCAGTGCAGGCTCTCGACCAGGCCGCGCTGCCGTCTTCCGGCGAGAGAGTGGCCGTGGGACGGAACGCCGTCCGTGCGGCCGGAACGTTGGCCAGCGCGCCAGCTGCTCCAGCTGCTGCCACTGCGGCTCCGGCTACCGCGCCCATGCTTGGTGCCCCCATCGCACCGGTTGCCGCCGCTGCTCCCGTCGCGCCTGTGCCGGCTCCCGTTCCGGCTGCGTCGGCCGCGCTCATCGTCGACGAGGCGAGGCGTGAGGCGCGTAAGCTGTCGGCCAACACCGCCCCTGCCCCTTGAGCGTCGTTGGCGAATGTACAGTGTGTGGGTAAATACAGATTAATTGCATCCTTCGAGAACTTTTAATCACTTTACTTCCCTGGACCATCGGCTTGCTGCTGCTGTGCGGCGTCCTCAGCCCCAGCCGGCCCTGCGGCGCCCTTCTGGATCTGGTTCTGCTCGCGCCAAGCTTGCCGCTCGCCGTGCTCCTTGATGCGCCTCAGAAGCGCGGGCAGCTGGTCCTGCCGCGCGAGCTGGATGGCGAGGATGCCGTTGCTGTCGGCCGCCTCGATCAGCCCGCCCGCCGCGAGCAGCATGAGGATGACGACCGTGTGGCCAGAGGGCTCGTCGGAGGTGCTGAGCCCCTGACAGGCAAAGTGCATCGGCATGCGCGCCTCCTCGGTGGTCACCGCCTTGGCCGACGCGCCGGCGACGAGCAGCGCGCGCACCACCGCGGCGTGGCCCAGCCCACACGCGATGTGCAGCGCCGCGCAGCCGCTGTTGTCCTTGGCATCGATCAGTTTGGCGCAGGCGGGCACGGCGAGCAGCATCTCGACGCACTCGGCGCTGCCACCCATGGCAGCGCGGTGCAGCGCCGTCCATCCCATGCGGTTGGCCCTCGCGGTGCACTCAGCGTCGTCCTGCTCCTGCGCGGCCATCGCCCGCTCCACGCCCTCGCGGTCGCCCTTCTCGGCGGCCGCCCACAGCTGCAGCTGCGCGGCGGGCCAGAAGGCGTCGCTGTCGGCAGGGGCGTCGCCCTTGATGTCGACGGAGGCCATGTCAGCTTGAGGTGGGTCAACGCTGCGTGGCGCCAAGGCTATTCGCGAGCCCAGCGCGATGGCCGTTATCGGCGCGCCCCCGCGTGCAATATCCAGCGGACGCGAGCTAGAGTCGCGTCCCCCAGGCGATGAGGCGAAAGGCAGCATCCGAGCCTAGCGACTACGAGTACATGTATCCATCGTGCCGTCGGACAACTGCCTTACTATAATAACCCAACTAACTACCATCCTGACCATGTCGAACTATATTGGCGGTAAGGCGCGGCTACGCGAGGCGTCGCCTCGGGTGCGCTGGTTTTGTGCCGCGAGACAAGTTCCAGGACCCGCGGAGCAGGGCCCAGCCGCTTCAGCCTTGGCTTCAAGCTCTCCTGGCGTCAACGGGCTCAGCCGCGGCTGTCAGGGCGATGTCGTCCGTCCCAGCATTCTGGGGAGTGGTCGGGGTCTCCATTGTCCTCTGCTGCCTGCTCGCCGGCGCCGCCGTCGCGATCCGGGCGCTCGTGGCGCTCCACCAGCGCCATGCCTCGATGCACGGCAAGGGCTTGCCCCGGGCGATCCCGAGGTGGCAGCTGGGCAAGGGAAACACGTTTGCGTGCTTCCTCTCGCACTACAAAAAGGAGGCTGGCGCGGAGGCGCGCTTCATCAAGGACCTGCTCGAGCCGATGCTCGGCGAGAAGGTGTTCCTCGACAGAGCCAACCTGACCGACCTTCGCACTCTCTTCGACCTCGGCGTGCGCCGGTCGGACGTGCTGATCCTGCTCGCCACGCGCAACGTGCTCACGCGACCGTATTGCCTGATGGAGCTGTGGGAGGCCTCGCGCGCCGGAATCCCCATCATTATCGTCGCGGTCGCTGGCGCGGGGTTCGACCTTCGAGATGCGTACGAGCTGCTCACCAACCTCAACGACGAGCTGCCGCGGCGCAACGCCAACGCGCTGCGCGAGCTCGAGCAGCTGCTGGCGGCCGATGACGAGGGATGCGAAGTGCTCGCGTGCGTTCCACCGCTGCCCTCCCTCGCCATCCCCCGCGGCAGCGCTCTTGCCTTCTCTTCTCCTCTCCTCTCGCGCCCCTGCCCTCGAACCTCATCCTTGCCTGCGGCGGCGCAGTGGCGTCGGCGAGCCCCTCGGCGATACTGTGGCGCGTGGCATGCAGCTGCGCCGCATGCTGGGACTCTCCGTGTCGCAGTCCGACATGGCGACGTGGCCAGAGCCCAAGCGGTCGTCGTGCGTCAACGGGGGCAACTCGAGGTGCGTTGGTCGAGCCCCCCTCCCACCACAGACACACACACACACACGCGCACCCCAGGAAGCGGCCATGGCTCACGAGCGCACGGCTTCATTGGGTGGCTACGACCGCCTCCGGCACGCGCGCGCGCGCGCGTCACCCCACCATTCCGCCCGCCCGCCCGCCCGCCCGCGGCGCGCGCCTCTCCTCACCTCAGAGTGCGGGTTACGAGGTCGTTGGCTGAGGGTGGAAAATGACTACTGCCGCTCACAGGCGATCGAAGCACAAGAGAAGCGGCCGCTTCAGCGTCCTCGGGAGGCTGGGAGCCGCGACGCACAAAGGCAACACCTCGCTGCATCGCGGGAGCACGGTGAGGGCTGCGGCCGTCGCGCCACTGGACTCGAAATCAAAGAAGGGGTGGGACGAGCTGCGCGATCGTCAGCGTCGCGGCTCGGTGACCTCGAATGGCTTCGGCGGCTTCAAGACCGGCGTGAAGGAGGACAAGTTGCTGACGTGGCACCCGCACGGCTCGGACAACGTGCTGGTTGCCGACGCGTCGGACCTGGTGCAGCACATGGCGGGCGTGGTGGGTGCGAAGATGCGGCTGCACACGCCCGTGCTGGTGCGGATGCTGAGCCGCGCCGAGGAGAGCGAGGGCAAGGGCAAGAAGCGGCGGCCGATGGGGCGACGCGTGGCGCCCGAGGGCAGCGGCAGCAGCAGCCACGGCCGTCGCCCCAAGCAGAGCAAAACGAGCTCCACAAAGCGCTACGCGCCGTCGGATCGGCCGACGTCGGCAGGGACGGAGCCGCCCTCGCAGCTGGGCAGCAGCCGGCCGAGCGGCGGGCGCGTGGAGGTCTGCGGCCAGGGCTCGGCGTCGGGGGCGGGCCTGTGGTGCTCGCGGATGTTCGGCCGCTCGGCGATGCAGATGCGGCGCACCGTCTACGTGACGTACAGCGGGATGCAGGCGTGGATCGAGGCGCCGCTGCTCGTCAAGGCGCTGCAGACGGCCGCCGACTTCCGGCGCGACGTCGTCTTCAACGCGAGCGACACGTGGAACGACGCGTCGCTCATCAACGACGTCGGCCGGATGCGCTTCGCCGCCGACGTGCGGCGGCGGCACCTGCACAACTCCGACGTCGTGATCTGGATCCAGACGCGCGAGTCGCTCGCAGACGTCTTCTTGCTGCTCGACCTCTTCTGGGCGATGCACCGCGGCTGCTACATCGTCTGCCTCAACCTGTCGGGCGGCGGCTACGACCACCACGTCGCCAAGGCCGCGATCAAGAAGCTGCCCGAGACGCTCGGCGCGACCGACGCCGCCAAGCTGCTCGAGCTGCAGGAGGTGCCGCTCGACCGGCTGCAGGCCGTCGTCGCCATCGCCACCACGTCGATCCTCTCGATTGACTTCCGCGGCATGCGCACGCTCTCGCCCGCCGCGACCGAGGCGCTCTCGTACGACATTGCGCAGCGCCTCCACACGCCGCCGCCGCCGCTGCCGCCCGAGCTCGGGCCGGTCAAGAGGCTCAAGGGCTCGTCGAGCGCGGGGGCGGTGGTCGCGGCGCTCTCGGTGATGGCCGACGCGGAGGAGGAGCAGATCAGGGACGTGCAGTCGGCGGTCAGGTACCGTGACAGCGAGCTCACCCGGGCCAGCCAGTCGTCGCTCCCTCCCTCGGCCGCGAGCTCGCATCGAGGGAGCGACGCGCTCGTGACGCCCGCCGCGGGGCATCGAGGGCCGGGGCCGCCGGACGGCCTCTCGACGATTGGCGAGATGATGCACCCCGGCGAGATGAGCGGCATGGAGACGGTGCCGACGAAGCTGGAGGAGAGCCAGACGCTGTGCGTCACGTCGTGCTCGCCCGAGCCCCCATCGGAAACCAGCAACGGCGGTCCTGCGAGCAGAGGAGGCGGCGAAATCGACGAAGAGCGGGGCGGGGCGTAAAGTAGGATCAGATTCGCCTTCGTGTGCACCTTCAGAGCTCCCCAAAGGCAGCAGTGTAGAAATGTGAGGTTTTCCGGCGAAGCCTTTAGAATCAAATCAATGAACCCATGTCCGAAACCAAACGCGGTGATTTTCAAATTCTTGAGACAACTCGCAGCAAATTCTCACTCGGCCCCGCGGCCTCAGGTCTCCACGGTCCCACCGACCGTGTCGTCCAGAGCGATGCTCACGTTGAGGAGCACCACCCCATGCCCAGGGATGGGATCGGCGAGCTGCAGCACGCCCACGTGCACGCCCAGATCGACCCGCCGGACCAGGTCGCGCACAGCCACCCTATCGACCTCGGTGAAGCCAACGTCCCCGAAGGCCAGCGCGATGCCCGCGCGCGGCGCCGCGCCGCCGTTGAGGAGCGCCACCGCCACCGAGCCGTCGACGAGGCGCTTCCTCCACAGCTGCATACCGTCGGCGCGCTTGTACACGCGCCGCGCCTGCGAGACCAGCGGGTCCTGGTTGACGCGGATCACCTCGGGGTTCTGCAGGATGGCCGCCGAGGCGCGCGGCAGCGAGCGCAGGTCGGCGGCGATCTCGAGCGGCGCGCTCCACATGCTCCACATCGCCATGTTCGTCTGCTCCTCGGCGGCCGTCAGCGTGCCGCAGCAGATGCACGGCACGTCCGGGTGCGCCTTGTCGGGGCAGAAGAAGCCCGGCGGCTGGCGCGAGAGGCACGGCCGGCAGCTCGGCGAGCTGTTGGTGTTGCCGACGAGCAGCGCGTCGGGGTCCTGGAAGACGCCCGGTCGCGAGACGCTGAGGAAGTCGGCCCACTCGCCCTCGTAGCTCTTCGGGTGCGTGGTGGCGTTGTCGGCCGCCCAGAAGTCGATGATCGACACGACCTCGCTCCACACCGGCTGCATGTCCGCAAAGTGGCGCCACATGTTGGCGATCCGCCCCATCAGCTTGTACTGCGTCGGCGTGTGCAGGTGCGTGTCCTTGAGCGCGATGCCCGACGGGTGGTACAGCACCGGACGCCCGGCGGCGCGGCCTCCGTCGAGGAACCATCGGCTGATCAGCGGGTGCGTCGTGTTGAAGGCGGCGATGTTGGCGCCGTGGCAGCTGTCGACCTTGATGTAGTCGAGGCCGAACGAGAGCAGCGTCTGCACGTCACGGTAAGCCTGCTTGCAGGTGCTAACGCTCGAGCAGTTGAAAGCGGGGTACCCTTGGCAGGTGGTCTCGCCCATCGCGCTGTATAGTCCGAATTTGAGGCCTCGCGCGTGGATATAGTCTCCCAGCGCCTGCATTCCCGACGGGAATCTACTCGCGTTCGCGACGAGGGAGCCATCGGCCGCTCGCTCGTTGGCCTGCCAGCAGTCGTCGACAGAGACGTACTCGTAGCCCGAAGCCAGCCAGCCGTCCGACACCATCCGGTCCGCCATGTCCATGAAGAGCCTCTCGCTAACGCAGTTCTGCGGATCGAGGTCGCAGTTGATGTTGCATCGGAAGCGAATCCAGGCCATCCAGCCCATCATCGGCGTGAGCCCAACGCCGTTAGCGAGAGCGTCGGCGGGGACCAGGAGAGACGCGAGGCTTACAATCGTCGGTGTAAGCGCAGCGCCGTTCGTCAGGGCGTGGGTGTGGGCTAGGAGAGAAGCTAGGTTGACGATGATGATGGCGGCCGAGGCCGAGGACAAAGCCATATATATCCTCTCGGCGGCACCGAAATCACCTTTTGCGAGCTGCGTCAAGCGTCCGTCAGCATGGCCACACCCGCCGGTCCGTCACCAAGATCGTGACGCCCCGCACGCAGCGCGAGGGCGCGGGATTCGTCATCCGCCGCTCGATCGGCGGCTCGTTCAAGGAGGCCGAGACCGACCCGTTTCTGATGCTCGACGAGCTGCCGCCGACCGACTACAAGCCGGGCGAGTTCCCCGGCGCGCCCTGGCACCCTCATCGCGGCATGGACACGGTCATGTACGTGAAGCGTGGCCGGTGTGGCCACGAGGACTCGATGGGCAACAAGGGCGTCTTGACCGACGGAGACTGTCAATGGATGACGGCCGCGTCGGGGATCGAGCACAATGAGGGGACTGGCCATCCAGGCGGCGTGCTGCACGGCTTCCAGTGCTGGATCAACCTGCCCGCTGCGCACAAGATGGACCCACCCGCGTACAACGACATGACCGCGGCGTCGATCCCGACGGTGCAACCCGCGCCCGGCGTGACCGCCAAGGTGATCGTCGGACAGGTGGCCGGGACCAAGGCGCTCGTGCAGCCGCTGGTGCGTGTGCAGTACCTCGACTTCATGGCCGAGGCCGGCGCCACGTACGACCACGCGCTGCCTGACGAGAGCTTCGCCACGTGCGTCGCGCATGTGTATCAGGGCTCGGGGACGTTTGGTGCCGAGGCCAAGGAGGCCAAGGCGGGGCAGGCGCTGCTCTTCGCTCAGGCGGGCGGTGGCGTGCACTTCACGGCGGGTGCCGAGGGCCTCGGCTTCCTGCTGCTCGCGGGCGTCCCGCTCAAGGAGACCGTGGTCTGGCACGGCCCGTTCGTGATGAACTCGCAGCAGCAGATCCGGCAGTGCTTCGCCGACTACCAGAGTGGGAATTTGATCAAGCACAAGGCGGTCTTCAGGCAGCTGTGAGTGGCTCGTGCGCGGCGCGGTGTCGTGTGGTGTGTGTGTGTGTGCGGCTCCCGTAAGGCCTCTCGCTCTTGTGTTCTAGTTCTGTCCTGTTTAGGCTGTTTAGGCGGTTAGCTATCGGATCGCCTCCGCGGGGTCACAGGTCCGAACAGCCGGGGCCTTTCTCCGAGTTGCCGCGGCCACGCCCTCGTGCAGCCGTCGCAGCCAGACGTCGTCCTCGTCCTCCGACTTGGCGGGCATCTCCGAGTACAGCATCGCGACCTCCAGCTCGGTCGCGCTCGACTCGTGCGACATCGGATGTCCGCCACTACTCTATACCCTTTATTTCGCCTGCATCATACTTAGCCTCGCTGTAAGCTATTCTCGTGTCGAGACGGAAGGGATTGTTCGTCGCCTTGTTGTCCTTCTGTGTTTGTTTACACGTAGCCCGTGAGGAGAGACCAGGCATATTTCACCCATCTTTTCAGGAAAGATCTATACAAGGCAAGTACAGCTTTGCTTTCTCTAACCATGCTCTCCTTCGCCTTTGCTCTGGGCGCGCCGGCCAAGGGGCCGAGGGCGGTCGGCGAGGTCAACGATCCGATCTCCGACACCGACCTCGTCTGTGGAGCCTACGGAGACCCTCATATCATCCAGTCCGACGGCAACTCCCAGGGACACATGGGTACGCCGCTAGCATCTGCCTGCTCTGCCTGCTCTGCCTCGGCCTAATAGTGCTGCTCACGCGTGCGCGCCCCACCCCGGAACAGGCCAGGGCGAGTACCAGCTGCTCTCTCTGCCCGCGCTGTTGGCCGAGGTGAGCGCACGCACCACGCCCGGAGCCTTTCGTCTCAAGACCGCACCTCGGCGTGCATCGCCTTAGCATCGCCTGATCGGCACCCGTGTGCGTTCCCTTGCTCGGCACGCAGGTGCACTACTACGGGTGCGGCCTCCCGACGGAGGTCCAGGCGACCTCTAACTTCCCGCACGGCACGTACATCGGCGCGCTCGCCATGAAGATTGCTGACACCTCGATCGAGATCGTCGGCAACGACCTGTCGGTCGTGGGCGGTGCGAGCTACACCGTCGACTGGGACAACGACGCGGCGCAGGGCCCGTACACGGTGGAGGCGTCTTCGACGACGATCACGATCATGCGCGAGCAGATCACCGTGTACGACCTGCACAAGGCGTTTTTCAAGGACCTGAAGGCCACTTCCGATGGCCAGGCGCTCTATCGCTGGTCGATCACGACGAGCGGCGGCATGATCGTCCACTCGCACGCCACGCCCAACAGGGCCGCGATGGGCGACTGGGTGCTCGACGTGCACGTCAGCTACCCCGGCGATAGCGCGGGCGACTCCAAGGGACTCTGCCTCGACCAGTGCAAGGACTGCAACTCGTCTTCGGCGTGCATGCCGATCAACTCGTCGGCCACCTACGGCATCGCGCCGGTGTTCAGCGACGCGACCGCCGCGAAGATGGCGACCACGTGCCCCTCGACGACGCCCGACACGTACTGCGCGCCCGAGCCGCCGACCGACCTCGACGCGCTGTGCGAGCACAACAACATCACGATGGAATCGGCGCTGCTCGCGTGCGAGCACCTGAGCAGCATGCGCGACAGCAGCTACCACGACGATTGCGTCTTCGACGTGTGCATGGACGGCGTCCCCGACTCGTCCGTCGACTGGCTCGAGGAGCACATCCCCGCCAACGACACGACCTGCAAGGCGGTCGGCGACCCGGTCATCACGGCCTTCACCGAGTACAAGTTCAAGTTCACGGGCGACGGCGTCTACGAGGTGCTCGACAAGGCGTCGAGCGGCGCCTCCGACCCGTGCGCCGTCGAGGTGCAGGCGCTCATCTGCCAGAGCAGCAGCGGCCTGGAGTACATGGACGCGATCGCCGTCGTCGCGCAGGGCGGCAGCACCACTCACGAGATCGTGTTTGGGCCGGGCGCCGACTGCAAGATCGACGGCGTCGCGTGCAGCGGCGTGCAGGGGCTCAACCAGGGCACCGACGGCGTGACGCTCGTCCCGTACACGCCCACGACGGTCTACCAGGGCTACCCGTCGATGGGCGAGTACGGCGTCGGCGTGACGGGATGGTACGTCTACGCGGGCGGCTTCAAGGTGAACGTCACGATGACCGTCGG
>Ga0115006_10001525_pt1 | contig 14499 bp, 9 predicted proteins | sample ArcOceMetagenome_3_FD_88943 | JGI IMG/M metagenome (GOLD analysis project Ga0115006, IMG submission 88943) | Marine eukaryotic phytoplankton communities from Arctic Ocean - Arctic Ocean- Svalbard ARC20M Metagenome | ecosystem: Environmental > Aquatic > Marine > Oceanic | place: Arctic Ocean...
ACACACACACACACACACACTCGCGCACGCACGCACGCACGCACGCGCGCGCGCACGCGCGCACACATACACACATACGCCGGACCTGAGAAAAGAGGAACTTGACGTCGTCCGTGGCAAACTTGTCTTTCTTGCCCTCCGCGTGTGCGGACGTGAATGACTGAGTGACTGAGTGAGTGAGTGCGTTCGTCTGTGTGTGTGCCATGCGCCCCCGCTTAATTTCTTGGTGTCTACACATACACACACACACACACACACATACACACACACACACACACACACACACACACACGCACACGCACGCACGCCCGCGCGCACATGCACACATGTACACACACACACACACCGAAAAGAGGATGATGACGCGCTTCTGGCTCTGGCCCGGCCGCGTCGCGCGCATCGTCAGCTTTGCGGGGTCGCCCACGTGCCCGTAGTCGGTGCATTTGGTTTTGAAGACCTCGAAGCTCTCGATGCGGTCCCGCTCCGGGACCTCAAACCCACGGTCCAGCAGCATCTGCGAGCACGTCTTGCGGATCTGCGCGCACGGAGGCGGGGGCATGCCGGGTGAGCGCGCGCTGGGGCGGGTGCAGCCCCGGGCGAGGGCGTGCGGCACGCAGCTAGGGGCCCTGGTCAACCGCGGGCGCGGGCGCAGGGACGCCGGGCGCGGCGCGCGGAACCGGGCGGGGGCGCCACGCCACGCACACCGCGCCGCGCACCTGATACATGCGGGCGCAGTAGTCGGCCGCCTCCTCCTGGCTCGACATGGCTGCCTGCGGCGACCGCGGGGCCGGCTCGTACCTGGCAGTTCTCTCCCTCCTCCCTCCCTCTCTCCTCTTCGCCTCTGTCCGCCAAGGGCACGTGTGGGGTGCCGTGTGAAAAACGTCATGGTTCGCGGCCGTTATCGGAGAACCGACTGTGGGCAAATGTTTTTTTTCTTCGAAGTAGTGGTACAGCTAAAACACAAAGGAGCGTAAAATAAGGCCTTGTGCACAGATTACTTTTGTCTAATTCAAATAATGTTTAGTTTTTGTACCTCTTTCATCTGCGTCGTCGACAGCGTGTAGTGTGCCGCTTGGTTGCCATTTGTCTTGCTTGTTCGCTAGTCAAGAAATTCAACCTCGGGCGGTACCGCGTTTCTGCACATCACGGCGGATCTTTGAGAGCCAGGCCGGCGCCCACGCCGCGATGCAGGTGGGCGCCGCACGCCGCGACCGCGCCACGCCAGCGGCGCTGCGTCCGCGCGCGGGGGCGCAGCGCGGCCGCGCCGGACAATCCGGCGGCCGCGCCGCCCCACGCAACACACCTTTCGTGTATGCACACCCGGCGGCGTGCTGTAGCGCCGCGGCATGCGCTGACGTGCGAGCCGTGCTGCTCCTGGCGCCCCCCGTGCGCGTGCCCACAACCCCGCAGGCGCTGCTGGCGGCGGCGCTGCTGGCGGCGCTGCCGGGCCAGGCCTGGGGCGACCTGTTCACGATCAACCCGCTCCAGCCGCGGGCCGCCCCCGGCGCCACGGGCTACTTCGGCTTGACGTGGGGCGACGTCCCGCGGGCCCTGACGCCCACCAACTTCACCGTCACGTTCCCCGACGAGATCGTGTGGGTTGCGAATGACCGCATTGAGATCCACCTGCCGGGCTTCGCGGGCGCGTACAACTCGTTCGGCGCCAAGGCGCCCGACGGCGTCGCGCTCGAAGGCGGCTTTCTGCCCTACCAAAATGGCATCACGGCGTACACGCGGACGGGCTCCGCGGCCACCAAAGCGGCCACTGCCAAGTGCATCGCAGGTACGGCGCCATGTGTCCCCTTCCTGCCCGTCTGCGCCCGCGCGCGCGCCCCGCAGGAGGTGTGCGCTGACGCTACCTGCGTGCGTGGACCGTGCCCTAGGTGCGGAGTGGGACCCAAAGCGCGAAGTGCTCAAGATCCTCGTGAACAATGATGTCCCAGCTGGTTGCGACCCAAACGAGTTTGACGGCGTCGCCATTAATAGCGCCTACCTGCGTCAGTATTACCAGAGCAGTGCGCCTGCATCGGGCAAGGGCCCGCTGCCGCCAAAGGGCGGCATCGACAGCATGTGGCACAAGAAGGCTTGGATCAGGCACTTTGCCGCCGCCGCCTGCTCGGGCGCTGTGTCCACCAACCGCCTCGGTCTCGGGTCAGAGGTCTGCGCTGTGACAGGTGCAAACGCTCCTACGGTGTACACCTTCAATCCCGACGCGAGCGTCCACATACGGTTCCAAACCACGCATGACTCGGTGCCCTCGCAAGAAATTGGTGCGCTGGGCACTGCGCTGGGGCCGAGGTTTGCCTACCTCGCCGCGGGCGGAAGCACCACGGGCAGGTCTAGCACTGGCTGCATCACAGTCACGATAGTGCCCTCTGTGACCCTGTCGTCTGCTTCGACCAACGCAATGACGTCGATTACTCTGTCTGGCCTCATTGGCGCGGAGGATTCTGACAACTCCGACAAGCCGATTTTTGCGGGCGCCGGCTGCAGGTGCGTACGTGTATGGGCACGCGTGTTTGCGCGCAAGAGTGCGCATACCGGTGAGTGACTACAGCGTCTGTGCAGCTGGACGCCTGCCGTGGGCGACGCAAACGACAACACAAATTCGCTGCGCGCTGCGCAAGGGTCTACCACAGCGGATCTGCTAGTAAACAGTGGCGGTGAGGCTTGGCGGGCCAACTGGGATAAGAGTGAGGGCTCGCTGATCGTTAGAATTGGAACGGGATTCTACATCAGCGCAGGAGAGGCCGTCACGTTTTCTTTCCAGCTGACCAATGGCCCCGTGGCGCAAAGTGCTAAGCCGATTTATGCGTCAGCTTCGGGCTACTACTGTCTCAGTAACCTGTGTGGAATCAATGGGGACAAGGAGCTGTTGATTGAAGCCCAACAGTTTGACGTAATGTCCTCTGTGCTTGAAATCAAAGAGCCTACATTCGAGGTGGCCCGCATCGGTCAGTCGGCGGCTTCGCCGGGCGGCACCGCCACAGTCACAGTCTCGCTCCAAGCCAATGCGGATGTCGCTGGTGTTGCTGGAACAGCTGGAGAGATAACCCTTTCAGGACTCTGTGGCACGACGCAAAATACAGACGTGCAGATCAGCGACAGGTTTGGGTCTACGATGGGCTTGTACAGCAGCCCTTCGACATACAATCTAGCTGCCACAGGAAAATGGTTCAGCGATTCCAAGACACTCAAGATTCCAATTGGCTCCAAGGGCTTGTCGGCCGGCACCCTCTACGTATTCTCGTGGAGCTGGACAATGCAGGAAGCGGCCAATGATGGGTGTGAGGTCACCGTGTCGGCCTCCGGCGCCAACGCCTTTGCCGCTGGGCCCATGGTTGGCTCTGCTGGAGGCGTCGAAGCGGCTGCCTTCACCACCTTCAAGATCGGTCAAACATCGACGCGGCCCAATGCACTGAACTTTGTGTGCGTCACGCTTATGACCAACGTGCGCTTCAACTCTATCACCACCGGCACCAGCGAGGTGTCCAAGTTCACCATTGACGGGCTCAAAGGTTCCCAGCACCAGACACAGTCCGCAGAACTTCTGTACGACTGCCCTTCCAGCGGCATCGACGCCCCTTCCTACAGTCTGAAGCACGGGTGGGGAATGCCGACATCAGTGAACATGCCGGCGCAGTTGTCGCCCGCGACGCGCGCACCTTTTGTGTCAGAAAAGACTGGCACGCCCGGCACTTTCGACTTTGACGCCGACACTGGAGAGGCAGTGTTCGTGATGGACACGACCGGGTTTGCGGCGAACACTGAGTATGTCTTCGCCTTTCCTGCCACAAACGCCGAAGAGGCCTCTGACTGCAGAACTGTCACTCTGAAGGCCGCTGGCGACATCGACCAGGCGTTAACGATGACACAGCCAAGCTACGAGCGTGCGCTAGTCGACGGCGCCACTGCCGGCGATGCCTGTGTATTCAAGGTATACGGATACGGGTTCCTGACGAAAACTTTGGCCTCTGACGAAACGTTGGCTGAGGCTACAGCCACCATCACTGTCACGCTCCGCTCAAATGTCGACTTCGAGTCGAGTGCCTCCGTTGCCTCAAAAATCACCATTTCCGGCCTCACAGGTTCTAAGACTGGTGACACGACATCGATGACCACTGTACTAGCGGGCGGCAACGGCAACGTCGCCACGGCTTTCTCGCCCTCTTTCAGCGCCGTTACATGGACTCAAGGCAGCGGCGACCTGGTGCTGCAGCTGGCCAGTGGAGCTTGTGCGTACCCAACCGGCAAGGAAGCCAAGAGCGCGCCCGTGACATGCATCAAAGCTGGCATCGAGTACGTCTTTGCAATTACCCTCGCCAATGGTGCCAGCGTGCAAGAGCCCCCTGCGGTCTCGATCTCAGGTACGTTTGTTTCGAATGCGCAAGCCACAGGAGAGGTGGCGAAAGACACAGCAGCAACGCAGATGGCAGGCCCTCTGTCGTCTGGGTGTAACCTCGACAGGGCGCTCAAGATCGTAGCCAAGGATCAACTGCTGTGTTCCTACAAGATCGGCCAAACCAGCTCAGCACCAGGTGCACGGAATTCGCTCTGCGTCACGCTGGCTCCTAGGACCACGCTGTCGTCCACGTCGTCGGGTGCCGCCCAGCGCTTTGTGTCGTTTACCATTACGGGGCTCACTGGTTTCAACACGGACGCGCAGAGTCTGTCGTTGCTCGACTCGTCCACTGCTAAAGCGATGGTCGCAGCTGCGGATCTGAGCGGAAGCGCCAACCCTGTCAACAACGTCTTCTGTAAGACCGCCGCCTCCACCAACTCAGGCTGTGCAGCAGGCGAGTCAAATGTTCTATCGTTCGCAGCCGCGACTGGCGAGGCTACCTTCTTCTTGTCCAACGGCCTCGGGGTAGAGATGACCAAAGGCTCTTCCTATTCCTTCTGTTTCCAAGTCACGAATCCCACAGCAGCTTCTGATTGCAAAAATGTGTCCATCGCTGTCAAGGATTCAACGTCGGCTAGTCCCGTCACCTTTGCCATGACCATGGCGGCGGGAGCCGCGTGCCCTGGCTACACCTCTGCGCCGACCATCACAGGGAATATCCGGTCGAACAGCAATGTCACGGGCATGCCGGTGGGCGTGTTCGTCGAAATGACCACAAACTACAAATTCGACGCTGCCTCCGTCATTACTATTACGGGCCTGGGTGGCTACAGCGCGACAAACAACGCCAGCGTGTACGTGGTGATTACAAGAAATGGACTTATTTTCAGCGCTGGAGGCTCCGCGTCCTTGAAGGACGGCGCCCTGCAGATCACCCTCGCGACCGCGATAGCCGCCGCAGACCCGTACGCTAACGAGGGAGACCTCCGCGCTGGATCTCCCCCAGAGGAGGGCGCCGTTTTCGAATTCTACGTGGAGCTTTTGAATCCAGCGAGTGAGCAGACCGCGGGGGCTGTGAGTGCGACAAGTTCCGGATTTAGTGCCAATGCGATTGCCTCAGGCTACGACGCCGCGCAGCGGCGAGCGTGGCGATCGGGGCATGGCGGAGGCGGCGAGCTGGAATTTAAGTTCACTCCCAAAGAGTCCATGGTTGGTGGCGAGTCTCTGATTCTGGACCTGCCGCACTACAGCGCTGAACTTGAGGGCCCGATGTTTGGGATTACCGCTAGCCATCCTGCCTTTGTCACGTACGCCACGCAGGATGACTGGGAACAGAACGGCGTCGCAACCAGCAAGGCCCGGGCCACATTCACCAACGGCTTCGTCGCTGATGGCTCAAGCATGGCCAGTCGTTCGCAGATCAATGGTGTTGACGGGCTGTTTACGCTGGCCACTGCCGATGCGAGCGGCATTCTGTCCAACAAGCCTGGGTGGTTTTCTGAGGGCACCCTGTGGGAAGGCACTATCGCCGGCATCGCTGGCGCAGCTGTGACCTACCCCGCGGCTGCGGATGGGCACTATGCAATCTCAACGACGAGCTCCAAGTTCAATACACCGTCCACTACAAACCCGACAGCAACTGAGATAGAAGCCAATGCGCTGGTGGGAATGCGCTTGACGTGCTCGGCCACGACCCCCAACACTGCCGACACATCCATCTTCGGCAAATCAACGTACGTCACCGAGTCTGCCTACATCCTCGAAAACACCGCGGGCGGTGCATACATCTTGGTGGAGAGCCCCTTCTCGGCAGCCTTTGGGGCGTGGGCAGCGGGCACGGTGATGGCCGCCCAATGTCGCATTGAGTACAAGCATGCTGTGGGCAAGTACACGGGCATGACCGTGATGTTTGATAACGGCAAGGAATTCGCCATCAAGCAGGGCGCTGGTGCCGTGTATCAGCTGTCCGACGGTTCCGGGACGGCGCCGTCGACGCTCGACGTTGAAAATCGCGCATACACCATCTCTTCCCAGCTCATCATCACTGTTGCGAGCGGCGAAAGCGTGGCAGCAGGCGAGACCATCACCATCAGGATCCCGGCGTCTGCGGGCGTGAAAGCTCCTGCTGACCGCACGGCCCTTGTGGTAGCCGTGCTGGGTGACAGCAGCAGCTGCAGGCATCAGATTGTCCCCAACCAGAACTCGGACTTGGGCACACCGGATCTGGACACCGCCAACACAATGACCGTCACTGGCTCCTGCAGCCAGGCGGGCCAGGATATGTCGATTGCAGCCAAGTCGACACTACGGCGAGTCTTTGCGTCACCGCTTGGCGCGACTACCTTCGAGGTCTCTCCTATCACTGGAGATGGCACTCCATCCACTTCCCGCTCCACAGCCAAATTAGGGAACGTGCTGCCCTACCGGTACGATGCCTCCAGTGTTGGATCGCACCTGCTTGGCAAGCCCATGGATGTCTATGGCGCGATCAGCCTCCAGGCATCCTTGGGTATTACGACTCATGAGGGCATCACAGCCGTCGTGACCCCCGGTCTCGTGGGCGTACTGAATGAGGTCAAGACGACCAACTGCCCCATGACTGCCGACTTCTCCACGGGTTGCTCGAGCACTGCTGCCTCGTCTATCAAGTCTGGCGTTTTCGACGCTGCACGCACACAGTGGGAGAACGAGAGGCTCTATGCTGGCAGGTTGCAAATGCCCATATTCTTTGAACAAGATGTGAGCGCGCGCGGATAGCTGCTATGCATGCGCGCAAATATGCGTGAATGAAACACGAGTTTGCTTCTGAACAGGTCGCTGATGGTGGGCACCGACCGCTACGGCACTGCAGCGCCAACGGGTATCAACGCGCAGCAGACCACGATTGCCGTTGCCGACGCTACCCACATTTCTGTTGGTGACTACCTCAGTGTAGGTGATGAGATGATGTACGTCGAGTCCATTGATGGCAACTACGTCGGTACGCGTTTCTATTGTCTACTTGCGTGATGAGCAACGGGCGTTAGCAAGCACCTGTGTCACCCGACTCGCCTTCCCTCTCCCCTTTCACCTTTCTCCCCGTGGCGCGGCGATCGGTTGAAACTGGTGGCGCGACAGCGCGTACAGTGCCGCTGGCGCCACAGGTCATTTAGCGGAAAGCAACGACAATATGCGCTGTGCGTCCAGATGTTTCATATGCTTGCATGTTGATACGATGAATGTGTCTGCGCGAATGCAGGAGTGCAGCGCGGCGTAGCAGGGAGCAGGGCGCTGGCGCACGCAGCGTCCAGCAACGAAAGGGCCTGGGTGACGGTTTACAAGCGCGACACCTCAATCAACAGCTACTATCTGACCACAGACTCCGCCGCGGGCGCCACTACGCTGGATCTGAATGCCATTGCCAACGATATTTGTGCAAACACGCAAGGGTGCCTGCTGCTTGTGGGCGGCACGACGGAGAAAGAATTCATGTCAGCTGCTGCTCCGGCTACCACCACTACCTTGACTGTGGATAATGCCGTCACCGAGGCCACCAATGCCCAGCCCTATGTGACAACACTTCAGTACGCCCACGAGACCGGCGATAGTGTGGTGCAGTACAAGTGCAACTGGCAGGCCCCGGCAGCCGTCATGTCGGCGGCCACGACGAGTGCGTTGGCTGAAAACACCCAAGGTGGTGTCAACGCCCGCGCTGGGAGCTGCCTGCAGACGTCGCTGATTGGCTTGACGGTGATTCCGATGCCAGCTTCACCCGACGGTACTGCCGCTGCCATCTCGCCTGGTGACTTTGTTCGGATCGAGTTTCCCAAGGACATGGAATCGACCCCCGCTACCGTGGAATATTCCGAAGAGGAGATCTATCGCGTCAATGCAGTGACTGGCAGCAGCCTGGTTGTGACGCCCAAGCCCCTGGCCACAGCAAATGCGCTCACCGCAGCAAATGGCGGCGCCGCAGCGCGTATCCCAGTGAACCAGTACCAGGGCGGCAGCACGCTAGATGTGCTTCGGTACATGGGCGCCATCACATTCACGGTGGCGACTAGCAACGGGGCATCTTCCACATCCATTTCCGCCGACGCCACGCATGTGCACACCGTGACTGCGAGCAGCACCCAAAACTTGTTCACGGACGACTACTGTCTGGTCGACAAAGAGTTTTTCAAGGTTGGGACTATCGATTCGGGCACTAAACTCCTCACCTTCCCGGCTCGCGGGAACGGCAATGTCGGCCGTGCGTCTTTCGGCACCACTGCAGTCGCCCACAGCCGCGGGGGCTCCGGCACGGCGGAGATACCGTGCGACATCTACCGCATCAGCTCTGCCACTCAGCAGGCGGCCCCAGGTGTGTGTGGGGAGTGTCTTCCAGCGGCCAGCATCTGTGTCCGTGTTTGTGTGCGCGTAGCTCTTTGCTTACGTGCGCACGTTGTCGTGCATCCCCGCCCGCTGAACACTCGTTCTACACACAGGTGTGGAATCAACGCTTGGCAGCAGCGGGCAGACGTATGTGTACAGCCCTCGCACGTTGATTCGTCCACTCAGCGGACTGTCAGCGGACGTGCCTGCGACAGCAAACTCGGAGACAACAATAACTCTTGAGTCCTCGGGAACATCTGTGACCAAGACCCGCTCGGAAACCGCCATTCTGATGGGCGGCGCTGAGGTTAGTTGCCGACGCTGGGCCGAGGCCCTGCGGCTTGCGGTAGATTGCAAATATTTGCTGGGATTGAGGCGTGTAATGTGTGACGTGAATGAATGCATACTGTGCTCAGGTGGTACATGGAACGATGGGATCCGGGCCAGCCTACATTGTGGGGTCCCTGGGCGACATGGTAGAGGAGGTGCAAAAGTGCCCGACTGTGTCTGCCAACTACCTGACAATTGTCGACACGCCAACCATTGGCAACAACTTTGAGACCGTGACATTTGACACTCCAAACCACGGTCTCAATGTAGGCGACTTCGTATTAGTCGGCGACTTTCCTACAGCCAGCACTGAAGGCACCTATGAGAGATTCTGGTACATGCGGGTGCAGGCTGTTCCTGGTACTGACGGGCCAAATTCCGGGCAAAGAAACACGGTCAATCTTGAGACTCCAGCTGCTCCCAATACTATGGACACTGCCGGTTACTTGGGGAGTGCCAGATACCTACGCGACGGGACACAGGCTGCGAGCGCTAACCAGTACAAGTGCTCGGTGCTGCCTGACGAGGGCGTCAACCCAAACATTGGTGGAGGTGGAAACACGGGTCTGGGCAGACTTGTCTTCAAAATTGTGGATGCCTATGCCCCAGAGTCCGACTCTATCGAGGGAGGGGCAAGTCCGACTTACTTCGCAGACCCATATGGCAAGGGAAGCAACGTGACAGACTTCCTGTACGAGGTTCGCGCTCGCGGCAACACCGAGGTCACAGTCGCGACCACCGTGACGAATGCCGAAACGAACCTAGTTGTGTCGGACGTTGCTGAGCTGCGTGTGGCACCGGGCGATTATATTCTCGTCGCCACGGACACAAGCCTGGCTGCCGCCACGACTCTCGCCGATGGCTGTGTGGGAAGTGGCGCATGCGCAGCATGCACCTCTGCCAAGTGCGAGTACATGCTTGTCTTGCAAGTGAGCACTCCGACCAACACCCTCACGGTGACTCGCAACGTCCAGCCGAATGGCCCCTCCACGCCAGGCAATCTTGTGGCGGCGGCCAATACGGGAGCCGTGCCATTCACGCAGGGTATTTCGGTGGTGCGTCTGCTCACAGCCAACTATGACACGCTCCAGTTCATGGACGCCTATTCAAAGACGCAGCTGAGCAGCGGCAATACCAACATGATGTCAGCGTCCTACCGCGCGATGATCGGTAAGGGATTTTCCCTAGTTCATTCCCACCGTTCGCCCGCGATGCATGCTAGCCCGTGCGTTGGGATGCCAGTTTCATGTTTTACGCGATCCCCCTTCGAATGTCCCGCTACCCGTGTAGTCCGTTGACACGCTGTGCTACGCAGAGCTCTCGCCTCGCGAGCCCATCGAATGGATAATACCACTGCCAGCTCCAATTCCCGATGAACAAGTGCTAGTGCCAGAGGAGGATGAGAGCTGGAGCAAACTTTGGCTACTGCTGCTGCTTCTCCTCATCCCGTTTGCAGCAGTATTGTGGTGGTGTTGCTCGCGAGAGGAGGTGGCGCCTACACAGAAGATGGTGCCGGTATCATTGATTGTTCCCAACTCTGCACCCTGGCCGTCTGAGTTGCGAAATTCGGAGAAATGCTGATTTTTGGGAATCTTTGTAGGTGTATCTCCCGGAGCCCTATGTGGAATACGCGCCAGTCATGGCGCCAATGCCGCTCATGCAGATGTCTCCCCAGCCTGTGATGATGGTATTTGCCTGACAGATGCCCGTGCTTACACTGACAATCGAAGCTACATCGTGTCTGTAAATGTAGATCTGTCGCGGTCGTAACCAGCGTGTGCCTTATGCCGTATCGCCAATTTATTTTAACAACTGCAACTGCTCTCTAAATCTTGAAATGCTGCGCATAAGTCTATTTTTGGGGATTGATGTATAAAGCCAGAGAAGTGCGTGTTTAGTGCCAGGGCTTGATATTCGGCAGCTGGCAGCTATAACTCTGGAGTGAAACGCATGAGCATGAATGATTGACCAGCACGTATATTCAGGTGCCTTATGAGGAACCGATGCCGATGCTTCAAATGTCGCCCCACCCCGTCGAAATGGTCCAGGTTGAACAGGTGTGCACCATGCGTGTTAGGAGTATGCATGCACCTGGCGGTGTGTAAGGTTGCACAACAACCAGACCCTCGTGCACGCGCACATACGCATGCGGTGTGCGGGCGCGTGGCGCTGCCTGCATACGCTGGCCCTGCATACGCGTTCTATCTTGATTGGGTTTCACGCTGTATGCAGCGCCAAACGTAACGTTTGCCATCGGTCCCCGAGTGACTCGCGACGTGTGTTTATATGTGCAGCCCATGATGTATGAACAGTATGAACAGCCGATGGGACACATGATGTATGAACAACCAAGCAGTATGGTAATGGGAGGGTCGGCTCAGCCAATGTTTCAGGGGTCGGCTCAGCCCATGTATGCCCCCAACTCGGGCATGGTCATGTATCAAGGCTGATGATTCAGGGCCCATGACTCGAACGCTCATGACCCAAGACGCTCATGATTCGAATTGACACTGTCGCCCGCGGCGGGCGGCAGTGATAGCTCAATCGCCTCGCCAGACGCGACTTGGCTCCCGCATTGGATGCGCTCATGCCCCTGTTGGGCTCTTCTTCAGACTTTTCCGGGCGATTGCATCTTATGCTGATGTGATCTCTGTGTCCATGTGTACCTCCATTCGTTTATGTTTCTGCCTGTTGTATGTGCGCTGTCATAAAAGCGTCTGCAGCGGTCTGGTGTAAGTGTTTTGTATGTGGAAATTATTTTCTAGTCTGGAGTTTTTTTGTTTCAGTAAATGTTGAAATGGGCTCTCCGTCGCGCTAAACCAGATCTCGCTTGACTCTACACTAGGTCTCTGTTGCGCGATCCAAAAACACTTCGCGGCAAAGACTGCGGCGGCAGTGCCGCACTATCGGCGGCCATCATAAGACGCTGCAGGTTTGCCAGAAGTCTGGAAACTTTTACACTCTTGTTCTGGAAGAACAACGATTTATTATTCAGCGAGGCAGCGCAAGTCTTCAACTACTCTTCGACCAGCATGCAAATTGCTAGGAAAATGCGAGCTTGCTGGCTTGTATCTGCTCAGCGGCTCACCTGGGTAGGTTTGCAAGTGCGTGTCTCCACCGTGCATGCACGCAGGAGGCACCGTTGACCTCCAACAATAGCACTAGGCGCACAGTACAAGGTAACTGTCGCATCACCATGTACACCACAGGTCCACAGGCGTCGCACACACCAGAACGGTGCAAACGAAAAGCGGGCAAACGTCACACAGCAAGTTCGGCGATAGGCATACTCTCCACCTGATGATCAATACTCGTGATTGTGGGGTCCACGCGGATCTCTGTCCCCAGGATATCCCTGCACAGACGGTTTGGGAGGGTGAGGAGAAAGGATTACGTCGTAGCGCCGACACGTAATGCCGTCCAACGCCGGTGCCGCATGCTCACACCCTCATACATCACACCCACAACGAGAAACCGAAGCTGGCACACAAAAAGCGCAAGGCCCGAATTCTAGCATAAGGGGCCTAAATCTTGCACCACACCAAGCAATGCAACATGATTCACTGTCTAGGGTTTGGTTCAAGGTGAAGGGTCTAGGGGTTAGAATGTAGAGCATAGCGATACCACATGATGACGGTGCAGTCGGAAGATGCTGAAATGAATCGCCACCTGAGTTACAAAAACACCTTCAGAATATAACAGGCGTACACGCACACTGCTTGCCAAATCTATGTGCAGACCTGCACGCTGTGCCGAGCGTATGCGTGTCAAGTATACGGCGACCTATTTGTCTTAACCCTAGTCTCGAATTTTGATTTACGTTGCTTACTTGTTCTCGTAAGAGGCTCGCCATCTGTCCAGCGCCTTCGATTCTTTGTCGCCGCCTCCACACTGCACAAAGGGCAACCCCCACACAAATACATGCCCGAGCCCCCCAATCCCACCCATCAAGCCACCCACCCACGCCCACGCATCATACGCTGCATCAGCTTGCTGTCGCACACGTGGAGCACACAAACGAATTCTGGGCTCACAAACGCACGTGTGCGTCATCCACCATTTGAGTGCTCGCACAGCACGTACCAAGTTGCTGACGTGTCGCCACAGTGGGACAGCACCCTTTGCAACAGGTGGGATGATTTTTAGGGCGGTCACACTTTGGTCATGCCCTACAAACTTTTTGCCCCGATTCCCCCCCAATTTTTTGGCGATGCGCGCCGCTTTGATTACCCCCCTCAGGATTCGCACGCCGGTTGCTATACGTCCCAGTACACCTGATGCACACGTGCACATGAGCACATACACGCAGCACGAGGGAGGCCACGAATGCGTGAACAACTCCCCCACGGCCCCCAATACACAACAGCAGAACTTTTGTAACCACGCGCAAGTTTTTCGCGTGCGTGCACATCTCGCTCTTCGACTGGAAATGCATATGAGGGCGGGTACTCACGTGCAGCGCGAAACCCCGTGGCAGCTTTTTGCGTTTGTTTGCTGCTGCCAACTTCACCCATGCCCACGCAGTATAAAAGACCCGTTTCCGTATATATCCTGTGTGCACGCACGCCGTTTGTTAGCTCCTCTCTTCCCGGACAGACATGCACGTACATGAATGTCGTGCAAGTATATACACACGCACGAACGCACTCGCACACGCATGTACATGGTGGGTGCCCGTCACCCCACATGATGGGTGCCGCTCACCACCCACCTGATGGGTGGATGTGCGAGGTTCACAGGGACGCATGCCTAAGAAATAAGACACCTGAGAGGCGGCGGAAGGTATGCTCCCTCGTCGTCGAAGACCAGCTGCGCGTAGTCGAAAGTGACTTTGTATGCCGAAACGCCGACGCTGATAGCCACAATGGCGATGTCAAGGTAGGACCACACCTTGTTGAACCCCAACGGGACAAAGAAGTGTTTGCCCTGCAGTGCGATCTGGCCAAACACCTCCTGAGAAAAGATCCACAAGACGAAACACGTCACGATCGCCGCTGCCACTGGCTCACGTCCGTAGCAGTCCTTGATGGCTGGATCCGGATTGATCGACTCATCGAAGACAAGTCCAACGCAAATGTCGACGAGAATGAGCACCAGCGTGAAAACGGAAAAAGCGATTGAGTCTAAGAAGCTTGCCAACTTTTTCCTCCAGCCTTGAGTGCTGGTGACAACGGAGGTATGCATGCTGCGCATGTAAATCCTGGTATCCTCGCACCCTGCGAACAGACGCAGGCTTTCTTCAATGACTGCCGGCTCGAATTCGTTGACCGACGTTGGGAATCCCCAGCTCTTTGACGGCAGCTCCAGCTTCGCATGATCTTGATCATAGAAGTCTATCTCCCACAGCTTGATCGATCTGTCCAGCGCGCTCGAAAACATTCGAACCTGCGTGCGACCCCGTGTGTGTGTGTGTGTGTGTGTGTGTGTGTGTGTGTGTGTGTGTGTGTGTGTGTGTGTGCGTGTGTACACGTGTG
>Ga0115006_10001526_pt1 | contig 14496 bp, 11 predicted proteins | sample ArcOceMetagenome_3_FD_88943 | JGI IMG/M metagenome (GOLD analysis project Ga0115006, IMG submission 88943) | Marine eukaryotic phytoplankton communities from Arctic Ocean - Arctic Ocean- Svalbard ARC20M Metagenome | ecosystem: Environmental > Aquatic > Marine > Oceanic | place: Arctic Ocean...
CATCATAGGTAAAGGTGTACACGTAATCCGCTGCACCATCACCGTCATTGTCACGCTCCCAAGTTAACATATTGCCATCGGCATCATGAGTGAAGGTACTTCTTGACGTCACAATACCGTCACCGGCCGCCTCCTGTGAACGGGTGAATACAGACTTAAATGACTGGGTTGTCTCTTGCGCCTGATAAAAATGATTCAAGGCCTGGCCCGCCTCCTTAATAAAACCAGAGCTGATTAAGTCTTCTGTCACTGCCGCAGTCATGACTTGATTTAGGGCGGTAGAGCTGGCAAACATGTCGATTTCTAGGGCGAGGTCAATGGTTACATCATAGATAATGGCGTCCATTCCGTCGGCGATGGTAATGCCATTAGTCGCGTCTTTGTCGCTATCCAGTGCCTGCAAAAGCACGAGCATGTTGATCAGTTTTGTAAACGCCACAACGTCTGGTTCATTTATCCTTCCTGGGAAGATGAGACGTCTTAATTCATTTTGTGTCTTAGGTAAGGCTGCGTCAGGTATCAGATCCAAGGGTGTCATTGCTACTGCCGCAGTACCACCTTCCCCAAGTTGAAAATTGCCTATTGAAAAAACAACTGATTCACCGGCTTGATATTTAAAGGTCCCACTTGCATCAGTGACACCTGATTGAGTAGCTGTTGTGTACGTTAATCCTTCAACCGCGCTATCAGTGAAAACCCCCGTCAAAACGGGTTCAACAACCTCCACCGTGCGCGTCACAGCTGTCGCATCATTGCCCGCCGCATCACTCACGTTATAGGTGACCGTATAGGTACCAACTGTGGTTGTATCAACGGGATTAACCGTAACGATACTACTAGTAATCGTACCGTCAATGTTATCAGTCGCTGTGGCGCCTGCATCGGTGTAGACCGCACCCGCCTCTAGGCTGGCACTAGCATCACCTACCAAACTAATCACGGGAATCGTGACATCCTTATTAGAGCTTCCACCACACCCAGTAAGGGAGATCAGTGTGCAGCAGGCCAGGGCCAATGCTGAGTAATTTTGTTTAATCATGAGCATCACGCGTTTCCATTTATTAATAGTAGGTTGAGGCTAAATCAATCGAATGTGGTAGAACACCACTGGAAAATTATTATCATGGGTATTAATACTATTGATATTATTAGTCATGCTAATTCAAATTGCAACAGTTAAATGATTGGATGACTGTAAATGTAGCTTCCCCATGAGCAGATGCATGACCTTGATCAGCAGCTTTCCTGCACCACTTAACTACCTCTGCATCATTTTCTACAACATCCCCCCCCAATTGGCATACATCGAGCCTAGGTTTTATTGAGCATGTGCATACCTTTGTTCAGGCGCTTCCCTACACCAATTAACAGCCGCAACTCTTTCAACAGATACGATGCTACACTCGATATCTCAGATAACATTTCCCGTTAATCTGCAGCCCCTGACGACTTACTCCCGCCGACTTTAGCTGTGTTATAAATCATCATTGCTAGGATGAGAAATAAACGCTAGATACTATCTTTGCCATTAGAGCAGTGCTGGGGTCATTACTGATTGCATCAGCAAACCTGAACCTTAACCATGCCAGTAGTACCCTTGGCACCGTAAACATGGCATTCGGTGTGAGACCTGCATAAAACAGCTCCTAAATTTGAGCTTCAGTGTTCATTGTGAATTTCCTCTCAGTTATTGTTATATTGAGACCCATCTATATGAGTTTGCATACTTACTCGCAAGGCTGTGAAAGAAAGCGCCCATGTTTAGTCATGGAGGTAGTGCGGGAAGAAGGTGATTTTGTCGGGCAAGTACTTAAAAGTAAGGGCGTAATTAGCAACTAATAATAATTCTTTAGCCTACATAATTAGTTCTAACCGTTAGTGGGTTCCGCAAAAATAGCAGGGGATTAGCTAGGTTGTCAGAGTGACTTTACGCTATCATTAAGCCTCCCAAGGAGACAATTATGCAGCGGACACTCTTTACCACACCCATTGTGAGTTCCGTGCTGCGGGTCATCGCCAAGATTGTCTTGAAAATCATCCGCTGGCGTGTCATCGGGTCACTCCCCAAAGACCAGCGAAAGTATGTGTTGATAGTGGCTCCTCACACCTCAAACTGGGATTTTATTTTATTTGTTTTGGCGGTATCAGTATTGCGTCTAAAACCCAGCGTACTCATAAAAAGCACATTATTTGTAGGCCCTTTAAGTTGGTTTTTACGATACTGTGGGGCAATTCCCGTCAACCGTTCTCAGGCAGGTTCATTAGTGAACTACATCGCTGGCATCTATGAAGAGCATGAGGAATTCGTACTCATAATCACACCTGAGGGTACACGTGGCCCAAACCCTAACTGGAAACGGGGTTTTCACCATGTGGCCACAACAGCCCGGGTACCTATCCTTATAGTCTATGTGGACAGTACGATAAGGACTATTGGAGTAGAGCGTTTGATGGAACCCTCTGACGATATCGATGCTGACCTGCGTCAACTAAAAGCCTTTTATGATACAAAAAGCGGCTTGAAGCCGCAAAACTATGCCTCATAGCCATAGAACCAAGACGCTCGATCCGCGGCGAGGCTATTTAACCTCCAGTGAATGACCACTGTAATACAGCGGTTAGGAGAGTGACATATTGACAGGAGGTCTCAGGCCCAATCGCTTTTAGGGACGTCCCGCATGGGCTTGTTTTTTATCTGCCATGCTATACGAAACGTTGTCCATACAGGCGAACTTCAGTTATTCACCTCAAACTCTTAGGCAAAATATTTAACTGGATAATTTGGCCATCAAGAGTCGATAAGTTAACTCAATAACAGAGTTATCTGCCTAATAAGTAAATCCAGCATCGGGTTTAAGTTTAGCTGTCTCTTTCCATAACACCCTATCCGCTAAACCGCTGTCATTAAATTCAATGAGCTGAATAATTTTATCGTCCTTAAACTTGAAAAAATGAGCATAAATTTGGTCGTAGCGCTCTCCGTCAACGGTCAGTCCGTCAGCTTCAAAAATCGTTGCCACGCAGTTTTCATCTGCACTCATTATTTTAAAGTTCTTACAAAATGTAAAATTTTCTACGTCCAATCTCGAGACCACAGTGGGAAAAATTTCTTGTACTAGCCTGGCTTTACCAAAATAGGTACCACTTAGCACCCCGTCAATAAAGGGCATGCAAAGCTGGACATCATCATGTATCAGCGAGCTGTACAGATCCATATCACCCTCGACGATTGACTTGTAAAAATTGGTAACGATCTCTCTATTGATATCCATCTAAAACCCTCTTCAGTGTTTGTTTAATTAGACCCTCAGCTTACCGACACCCCAAGAGTGTTATACCACTGATCAATAACGGTTAGCTCAATATGGACTAACAACAGGCCGTTCTCTATTACCCATGGTAACTGGGGTGCGTCCTTCGCATCGATTTGCGCGTTTATTTAAAACATCAAGCCACCTATCGGCAATAATAACTGTAAGCCACTCAGCTAGCTTTTAAACAATAAAATTGACACAATCTATTCCATCCAGCGCCATATGAACAAGACACCCGATACCTATCAGACGCATTTTCGGTATCATTGCAAGTACCAAATACAATGCAATAAATTCGGGTTGATGCAACAAATGGAAGCCGATACTGCACCGATCAGGATCATAGATCGGGTTCGCCCACAGATGATCGATGTCCACCACCATGGTTGCCATTAATACAGGGTATGCCCGCCGCCATCGGTCGCGATAAAATAAACTCACGAGCAGTGCTGGCACCAGAAAATGTAAACTTATATGAAACACCGAATAAGGCCTATGATGGTTGTCTAGTGATCAATTATAGCGCTATGGGGCCTATTCTGGCAGCATGCTGTGCGGCGGCCCAACGGCTATATGCACCTATATTTAATATTGGAACTGGTCGCCGTTGGCTTATCAATTATATTGCTTCGCTTGCAAAAATCAGGCCCCTAGGGCACCCAAGAGCCTACTCTGGTTTCCCGGGCTACAGTCGATCAAAGATATCCCTAGAATCCCTCTCTGCACTGCGCTTAGTGTGCAATAAGATAGCCCATGACCGGGCTACGATCCGTCAACGAGGATGGTTATTTTTGGCGACATGACTGGCTGGGTGTGTGGCACATGAATATAATTACCTAACAGTAGCTGCAGACTGTGCTCGCCCGGTTCTAGCGTTAATATCGTCTCTGTTTGTCCTTTGCCAAAATGAATCAGCTCATTGCTGGCAGGTAAAGGCAGATCCATGCTGGGCAGCGCATCTAGGTCGATGAGTAAATGGTGATGGCCACTATCGGCAACTTCAGTGCCGGCGGGCGAGATGGCTACTTTGTCACTGCCAAACACGACTCTCACTGGCGAACTTACTATCTGCCCGTCTGTCGGCGAAATTATGTATACCCGAGCACCTTCAGGTGCCACTGACGACAGTGTAGGTAGCTTTGATGATTCGGAAACCGCTATAGGTGCTAATGCCAAGAGAAGGCTAAGTACTGCGAATTTAATATCTGTGTTCATGGTTTTCATCTCTGTGATCACGTTATATGAATAATCTAGCACCACCGCTGAGGCCTAGCTATCGATGCCCTGCCTCAGGCCCGCGCCTATGGCCCAACTATGGCCCAACTATGGCCCAACTATGGCCCAACTATGGCCCAACTATGGCTGAACTGTGAGTGGGCCATGGGCCTTGGAATAACAGTAGCACCACTCGAAAAAAATCACCACTGCAAAGCTGATACCGGCTGCAGGCAGCATGATGCCCAAAATTAATATTAGCAGCCCAAATCTCAGCGATACTGGCCTCGGTGCCTTAGCGGGAGCGGCCAGACTGCCAGCTGGTCGTCTTAGCCACCAGATCAACAGACCGAAAATACTCATAGTAATAATACCCAGCGCGGCGAGAAGTCCCAGCAGCTGATTTAACCAGCCAAATAGCACTCCCTCGTGAAGAGAGATACCCTGCGATGCCAACCTCTGCACAGGGTGATGATCTTCAAATGCCACGCGCATTATTTCCTGACCGGTATACTGGTCGTAATGAATGCTAATCCGCTCCGAGCGCTGCTGAGGCATGCTGCGGACCGTCCAGACGCCATTGGCTGATTGAGGCGGATGAATCTGTACTGGGGGCACCAGCCGTTCGCTCTGAAGGTTCTCCTCAATCGTCTGTATCGCAAGGGTTCCGGTGTAAGCTGGCAGCCTTGTCGGTCCATTGCCTGCCTCTTGGTGATGAGCGTGGGGGTCGCTGTCAATCTGCCAGAGAGACGGCTCCTCAATAACCAAAGCACCCTGCTCTGGAGACTTCGACTCTAATGTCACGCGCCACTGCTGGCCTGGACCCGTCCAGCCCATTGCTCCCTGTACCTGCTTAAAACCCGAACCCCACAGCTGTGTCCAAGGCAGACCCGAAAACAGTAATAGTAATATCGGCAGCGCAAACCAAATACCAATAACACCGTGTAAGCTGGCAACTTTTGGTCTGGGGGCCTGATCCTTCAGGCGCGGTACAAACCAGCGCCGCAACTTACTTGGCTGCTGGCTATCTGGCTTGGCCAACCAAAGATAGAGCCCTGTTAAAATCAGTACAACTAACCAGCTGGCCATAAGCTCAACGAAATAGGAGCCCAGATCGCCGAGCAACAATTCGCTGTGGATACGTTTCACGACATTCAAAAAGCGCTCCGAACTAAGGGCGCTGTCGAGCACTGTGCCGGTGTAGCGGTCCAGCCAAAATATCTCCGCTGCGCCATTCACTTGAATTAACTCGATCTCAATGGAGCGATCATCCGGCTTGGCAAGCACCAACATCTTTAGTCGCGCCTCGGGCTGATTGGCCAGCAGTCCAGACAACAATTGATCTGAACTGATAACTGCAGTCCCTGCCACTATAGCGGGCGCCCTGGCATTGACCGAGGACTCTATATAGGCATCGACCTGCGGCTTAAACAAGTAAATTGACCCTGTGATCGCCAACAGACAGGCAAAGGGACAGACAATCAGCCCTGCAAAGAAATGCCAGCGCCAAAGGCGCTGACGTAAAGCCAGTTGCGAATTCACTTATCGACCCAACTGGTAGGTGACTTTAAGGTGGAATGTGCGACCGGGCCAAGGGTGGTAAACATAGGCCTGCTCATCGAACAGGTTATCGATACCAGCACTGAACAGAGTCTCCTCGCTGGCCTGCCAATTGGCTTTAATACCCACGAAGAGAAAGTCGTCCTGAGCGCCAAATACGTTATCCAGATGGTCGCTATTATTCAGGGTGCCGAAGCTCTCACTGGCGTACCGAATACTCAAACCGCCGCTAAGCCGTTCGCTCCACTTAGCGCTGAGCAGCAGATTACTGCGCCACCGAGCAGTGCGCGGAAACTCATTACCCACATAGCTGGGGTTAAACACATTATGAGTAATTTCAGCATCGGTATAGGACAGATTATAACGAAGGTTCAGCCCAGTGTTGAACAGTCTCTGCTGCTCCCAGACCCACTCAACACCGCTACTAGTTACTTCACCTACAGGCAAAAAGGTACTCACGCCATTGCTCGCGCGCTGATTGAAGATCACATCTTCAATCACCTCGTGAAAGATGTTCAGTCTTTTACTAGACCCATCATGGTTGCTGATGATCGAGACATTGTGAAAGATCCCGTCTTCAGGCTCCAAGGTTGGGTCAGCTATCATAGCGGCGCCACCACCGGACTCGACATTGACAAAGAGCTCTTCAATGACGGGAAACCGCAATGCCTTGGCGACGGAATAACGGATCTCTAGAGTATCGCGTACCGCCCATGACAGCGATAATTTGGGCGACAGGCCCTTTTTACTGCGCCGATCTGCTGTGACTCCGCCAAGAAAACCGTTTTCCGCTTGCCAATACTCATAGCGTAAACCGACAGACAGATCCCAGTTATCGCCAAGCTGGTAACCGTATTGGGCAAAGACCGCCGACGTGCCTGCCTCGCCACCACTATCAGGCCGACCAGTCACTGCATCGCCATCGAGTTCATCACTGTTGCGAATGCCAGCGATCGCATTGTAATCATCAACAATATAATTGAGTTCGTACTGGTCGTAATGAACTCCCAGTGACAGGCGATGGCGATCATTGTCAGTCAGACTGTCGGAGGCTAACTTGAGATCAAATATCTGCCAACCAGTATCATCATATTCAGTAATACGTGCGCGATAGCGGGCATTGTCCGAGGCGTAACTTGCCGCGGCTGGATTGTTACCAGAGCGCACTTCAACGTCCTCAAGGATATTAAACCGACTGTAAAAACCGTCGGCGATCCAGCCTGAAGACAAATGAAAACTCGCACCCAACCCGAGCAATAGACTGTCCCGCTGCTGAGTACGATTTTGTAGGCGACTGCCACCATATTGATAGGTATCGTAGACTTTTCCCTGCACCTCAACCCGTCGGTCAAACAGCAGACTTCCGCTGCTATCATAAAGGAAATTATTCGCCTGGCTCTCATCACGGCTGCGATCTTCATAGGCAATTGAGCCGCGTAACTGCACGGACTCTAAGTCATAAAATAACTTTACCTTAAACAGCTCAGTGATCGCCTGCTCCGAGCCTGAATCTGCAAAATAAATACCCGCATCACCGAACTCATTGAAGCCATGAACTGCGCCACTAACAGCAGTTGCGGTGGGCGTTGCTGAGCGGGATTTGGCAAACAACTGATTCTGAGGCTGACTATCATTTTCCAATCTCGTGTAAGAGGCAAACACCCCCAGTGCGTCATAGTCATTCTCGTAAGACGCAAACGTGCGATAGCCGCTATAGGTGTCGCGAGTATTTAGTACGTCAGACTGCTGAGAAAAATAACCCACCTCGAGATTAACGCGCTCTGAGGTCGGATGGTGCGTGGTTAAGTTCACGACTCCGCCGATAGCGTTGCCGCTGTATTCAGAAGAATAGGGCCCGTAAATAACCTCGACCCGCTCAATCTCGGCGGGCGCTACCAGCGACCAGCGCGGCGCACCGCGATAGCGTGTCTGCAAATGAAAGTGCAGCGGCATACCATCAGCAAAAACCATAGACCGAGTCGTTTGAAACATGTTGGAACCGCGCAAACCAATCACGCCATTGGCATCACCGATAAAACGCTTACGCACAATCAGGCTGGGTTCATGGGCCAGTGCATCTTCGACCGTGGTCATATTGATACTCTGAAGTTCCTCGGCGGTTATAACACTGGTGGGGCTGACAATGGCGGTGTCTTTAAACAGTTTGTCTGCAAGAACCACAACTTCTTCAAAACCTGGGATTGCGGCATTCACTGGTAGAGAGAGAAAACAAAGCGCGCCCAAGCGAAGATATGAAACAAGATTGCCTACCATGGCAAAAGTCCTTCGAGGATGAGGCTGAAGTATATTTAATCTTCGAGCGTTGCGGATGTGACAAATTGTCGCAGGCTGAGGTTACTCTATCGCGGCCTGCGCCTTGGCAACTAAGCCACCGGCAAAATTCATTATATGAAAGATAGCATTCTGCTCCTGAGTCCCCGACACCAAATAGGCCCCGGGCCCGGAAGCATAGATCGCCACATCTTCACCAGAGTGCGTCTCATCGATTTTGGGTATCAGCGTCTCCTGATGGAAACCCGAGCTCTTAGTATCTATGGCGCTTAGGTCAGTGCGGCCGCCAAAAGGCTTGGCCGAATAGACCACATCGGCGTTGCTCTCATCGCCAAAATCGTGGAAGCCGGGACCATTGGCATAGCCTAACGTGGTGTAAGGAAGGCCATTGGCATCCTTGGCAAATTCACTGGTGCCTACGTTCACTACCTTACCTAAAATGGGATTGCCGCGCTTTGGATAGCCCGCCATAGTAAACACATGGCCATGATCCGCGGTGACAATGATCAGCGTCTCCGCCGCGTCAGTCCGATCGACAGCCGCCTGAATAGCGCTGGAAAACTCAACCGCGTCAGTCAGCGCATTAAACGCACTACCCGCGTGATGACCATGATCAATGCGCCCTGACTCAACCATTAGAAAAAAACCTTTCGGGTTATTGTCAAGTAGGTCTATAGCAGTGCTCGTCATCTCAGTCAGCGAGGGCTCGCCGCTAACCTCACCCCTAGTATTATTTTTGCGGTCAGCTTCATAGCGCATATGGGATTTCGCAAACAGAGCGAGCAGCGGCGCAGTGCTATCTATCTGTACCTGAGAAAAGCCTTGCTGCCCTTCGATGTAACTTCCAGCTGGATACTTGGCCTGCCATTCTATAACAAGATTACGCCCATCAGTGCGATCGCCAGCGCTCTCGGCATCGTCGCTATTAGGAGGTGCATCAGCCGGCAGAAAGTGACGGCGCCCACCCCCCATCATCACGTCGATACCGTCAATATCTACACCTTCATAGCGCGCTTCTAGATTCGTATCAAAGTTAACTAATTGCGAGGCGATGTCTTCACAGCCTTTGGCAACCGCCTCTTCAGGCATGTCGGAAATGTCCTCCCAGTTGCGATCGGCAGACTTAGCATAGGTCGCCGCCGGCGTGGCATGGGTGATGCGTGCGGTAGTAACAATGCCGGTGGACAGGCCCGCAATCTCAGCCAATTCAAGTGCCGTGACAAGCTCATTACCAGCCTGAGTAGCGCAGTCGCCACGGACAATATTTTCATCCACACCAATCACGCCAAAATCGGTTTTAACGCCACTAATGATGGCTGTCATCGTACCTGCAGAGTCTGGGGTTTGGGCATTGACATTGTAGGTCTTCGCTAGCCCAGTAAACGGGAAAAGACCAAAGCTCAGGCTGTTTTCTTCGCCGGATCGGCCCTGCTGCTGACCCGCCAAAATACGCGCTGCAGTGACCGTACCAATGCTCATGCCATCACCGACAAATAGGATAATGTTTTTTGCTGCGCCCTGCTTTGCGCTGAGTTTTTTAATCATCTCGTGATGCGCTTCTACCTGCGTGGCAGATTGCTGATACCAGCTATTATCGGCATGGGTTAACCGACTAGACCCGATCTCGTTTTTACTGTCACAGGCCTGCAGTCCAAGCACCGACAATACTAATAGTAAACCACGGGCTCTGTTCATGGATCCTTCCTCTACATTAACGGTTGCGTCTCGGGCCAGTAATCGCCACAGCGTCTCGGTCTCAATTCCAGTACATCATCCACTCATAGTATATGCGTTAGGGAACAGCTATCATCGACGCTGATGCGGGTCGATAGTAACACGCAAAAGACTCGAAAGACGTCACTTACTCCCCCCAATGTAACTATAGACGCTATTAAGGCCTAACCCTCAATCCGAAGGCCGAATTCGCGACCAGCGTCTAACATCCACAGGGCAATATAATCGGCAAAACTGCGCCGAATAATAAGATCAAAGGAACCATCGGTTCTGTTACTGACCAATGCGCTCGCCTTGGCAAAGGTTGTCTGAGCGCAGCGACCCTTGCCCGAGCCCGCATTAGACCAGCCAGCAAAATCATAGATACATGACTTTTTTAACACGCTATCTATCGCCATCGGCGCCCCGCGCAGATTGACCATGGTTTGGCCGCCGCTAACATCCACAATCGAAATATGACCAGACATAGCTTCGCGCAACCGAGCTTCTAAAACACTGGCATCTATCTCGCTAACCAACAGCCATTCATCTGGACCCAACCAGTAAATACGGCTCTGGCTGCTACAGTGATAATTGCCTCGGGTCGACAGCTTCAGTTCAAGGATATCTATTACCGCTGCGCAGAAACCGGCATCATTGGGATCCCCACGCAAACTGAGAAACGCACAGGCAGGGGACTCTTTGACCACCAGAGCATATTCAACCTCGCCGTTGAAAATCTCGGCATTTGGGGCCTGACCCCTATGACTGGAAACTCTATGAAAGTAGTTTAACGGTAATTCCTGCTGGCTATTATTCGACATGGTGACGCTCCCCTTTGGGGTCATAGAATACAGAGCTAACAATTTCAGCGGCAATGATACGGCCATCTGCCAGCGGGCAGTGGACCACTTGGCCCATCCTTCCAAGCCCACCCTTAATCACTGCGAGGGCAATAGAATGGCCCAAATATGCGCTGTAATAGCTGGAGGTCACATGGCCCTGCATTGACATGGGTATCTTTTGCTTGGCATCAAAGACCACCTGCGCGCCCTCTGGCAGCACAGCTTGGCCATCGACTGTTTTAAGCCCGACGAACTGCTTGCGGTTTTCACGCAAAGTGTCGCTGCGCTGCAAGGATCGCTTACCAATAAAACTGAAGGTTTTCTTGTTCCCTACTACCCAATCCATATTCATGTCTGCGGGTGTCATGGACCCATCAGTATCCTGACCAACAATAATAAAGCCCTTCTCGGCCCGCAGGACATGCATAGTTTCGGTACCATAAGGAGCCATGGAAAATTCTTCACCTGCCTCAATTAGCGCCTGCCAAATGTGTCGGCCATAATGAGCGGGAACATTGACCTCATAAGACAGCTCACCGGTAAAGCTAATACGGAACACTCGCGCCTTGACGCCCGCCACGGTGCCATCGCGCCAATCCATAAAAGAAAACGCCTCATTGGACAGGTCGACATCCTGACAGACCTTGGCAATAACCCTGCGCGCATTGGGACCCGTGACGGTCGCGGTGGCCCAGTGATCGGTCACCGACGTGAAGTACACCTGTAGTTCTGGCCATTCAGTCTGCTGCCAGATTTCCAGCCATGCCAGTACCCCCGCAGCCCCACCGGTGGTGGTAAACATTAGGTAGTGATTGTCACCCAAGCAAGCACAGACACCATCGTCAAAAATCATGCCGTCTTCCTTTAGCATAACGCCGTAACGACATTTTCCCGGTGCCAATTTCAGGTATGAGTTGGTGTAAATACGGGTAATAAATTCTGCAGCATCTGGGCCTTGAATATCTATCTTCCCAAGCGTACTAGCATCCAACATACCAACTGAATTGCGTACCGCCAGACATTCGCGGTTAACCGCGTCATTCATAGTTTCGCCCTGCTGTGGAAAGTACCAGGGTCGCTTCCACTGCCCCACATTTTCAAATTCGGCTCCATGCTCTACATGCCAACGATGCATAGCCGTGTAGCGTTCAGGATCAAACAGCGCTTTGACATCGCGCCCTGCAATCGCACCAAAGGTGGTCGGCGTGTAGGACGGGCGGAAGATAGTTGTACCCGTTTCTGCAATCGTCTGGTCGAGCGCATTGGCCAGAATCGCCATGCCGTTAATGTTGCCCAGTTTGCCCTGATCGGTACCAAAACCTAGTGCGGTATAACGCTTCACATGTTCGACTGATTCAAATCCTTCACGGACAGCCAACTCAATGCCGCCGGCACTAACATCGAGCTGGAAATCAACAAACTGACTGGGTGCCCGACTAGTCGCACTCGTATGCGGCACTAAAAACAGCGCCTGCTGTGGCTGCTCGATGTAGTCTTCAACGGCACAGGCAGGGAACTGCACGCTCCCGTCTCCATGACCGCAGAGGCTAGCGGCAACGGCCCCGGCACTGGCACCCTCTGCAAGGCATCCGGTCAAATCGAAGGTTCCCCTACAGGCACCCGCAGACCGCTCCTGTTGCTTCGACTCACCGGGTCTGAAGCCAACAATACTCTCATCCCAGACCGGTTTGGCCCCCGTGTGTGAACTCAAATGGACCGCCGGGCTCCAACCCCCAGAACAGGCAATTAGGTCACAGTTCAGACGTCGCACTGGCCCGGTAACCTGAGTGCCAGACGCATTAATAGGCGCAATCAGCGCACGTTTAACACGCTTATTACCCTGAGCTTCTATAAGCCCATGACCTCCAATCACCTCTATACCGCGGAGCTTGACCGCCGCCACAATATCGCCGCTCGGGTTGCTACGAGTATCGACTACTGCAATGATCTGGCGGCCGGTCTGCTGCCAATCTAGGGCTGTCTGATAGGCACTGTCATTGGTTGTGAATAGCAACAGCTTTTTGCCTGGAGCAACCCCGTAACGATTGATATAGGTGGATACGGATGATGCTAGCATTACGCCGGGGATATCATTGTGTGCAAATACCAGAGGTCGCTCAAAAGCACCCGTGGCCAAGACGACCTGAACTGCACGCACCCTATGTAACCGCTGACGTGTTCCTTGGGCCGATGAAAGTCCTAAATGATCGGTGCGCCGTTCTAAAATAGTCAAAAAATTGTGATCGTAATAGCCAAACACCGTGCTCCGCGGCAGCAGCTGAACATTTTTATAGGCCACGAGTTCGGCCACCAGACTGGCAACCCACCGCGGAGCCATCACGCCATCCATCGTTTGTTGCGATGCGAGTAAACTACCGCCAAATTCAGACTGCTCGTCAGCAATAATGACTCTGGCGCCGGTGCGCGCCGCTTCACGGGCAGCTACCAATCCCGCTGGGCCGGCACCCACTACCAAGACATCGCAGTGTTGATTAAGCTTGTCATACGTATCTGGATCAGCCTCGACTGGAGCAGCGCCGAGCCCTGCGGCCTTGCGAATAAAATGCTCATAAGTCATCCACAGCTTTTTCGGATACATAAACGTTTTGTAGTAAAACCCCGGAGGCATAAGTCGGCCAAAGGCACCCACTATCGCCATCACATCGAAGTTGACGCTGGGCCAACCATTGACACTGGAGGCTTCCAGCCCCTGATATAGCTCTACCTGGGTGGCCTTAAGGTTGGGTACTGTAGAGGCACCCGAGCCCAACTGAATAATGGCATTGGGCTCTTCAGCCCCATGACCAAATATACCGCGCGGGCGGGAATACTTAAAGCTGCGCCCCACGACATCGACACCATTGGCCAATAGCGCAGATGCCAGCGTATCGCCAGCAATGCCCTGATAAGACTTCCCATTAAAGGTGAAATCAATGACCGCCCCAGTGTGAGACGCCAATCGGTTCTGGCTCATGCGCTGGCTCCGACAATTGTTGGTTGAGTACCCGTTTTATAGGTTTCCAGTATTTCATAGGTCAGGGTGTTCCGGGTGGCGTTAAAATAGCGCCGACAACCCACGGCGTGATACCACATCTCATGATGGATACCGCGCGAGTTGGTGCGGAAAAACAAGTAATCGGCCCAGGCTTGGTCGTTTAGTGCTTCAGGCTCCAGCGGCCGCACAATGTGCGCTTCACCGCCGTAGCTGAACTCTTCCTCGTCGCGATTTTCCTGACAATGGGGACAATGGATTAGTAACATATGAGTTCTCGTCTCTAGTGAGCGACACCGGCAGCGCCGTGTTCATCAATCAGTGCGCCAGTATTGAAGCGATCAAGGCTAAACGCCGCAGCCAATGGGTGCGGATGGTCGTTGGCTAGAGTGTCGGCGAACACATAGCCAGAGCCTGGCGTCGCTTTAAAGCCACCCGTGCCCCAGCCACAGTTAAAATACAGACCTTTGATCGATGTTTTACTGATAATCGGACAGGCGTCCGGGCAGGTATCAACAATACCGCCCCACTGACGATTCATGCGCACCCGACTAAACGAGGGAAA
>Ga0115006_10001527_pt1 | contig 14492 bp, 9 predicted proteins | sample ArcOceMetagenome_3_FD_88943 | JGI IMG/M metagenome (GOLD analysis project Ga0115006, IMG submission 88943) | Marine eukaryotic phytoplankton communities from Arctic Ocean - Arctic Ocean- Svalbard ARC20M Metagenome | ecosystem: Environmental > Aquatic > Marine > Oceanic | place: Arctic Ocean...
AGCTGTTCTTCTTCTTGGGGTTGGGAACTTTGCATGAGAAACAAGTGTGAGTGTGACTTATGCCCTCGGATTTGTTGTTATGTATGTAGAGAGACACGTGTGGCGTGTCGCCTGTCTCGTGGATTTAGTGTTCAATTGGTTGAAGAGGGCGGTTGGTAGTCATACAAGTGGGAAGGGGGTGCGTGCATCTTGTGGTGTGGTAGGCGAGCTTAGGGCTCCTCAACGGTCTGGCGGCGCATGGCGACCGTGGTCGTCCTCCTCTGCTGGAGATGCTTCTTGGGGTTGCTCCCGGCCAGCTGCTCGGCCTTCTGCCGCTGCTGGGCCAGCTGGTAGCGCTGGATGTGGATGGGATGGACCTTGGTCCCCGTGACGGAGCACGTGTACATGAAGTCCTCCTCGGTGACCGTGCGCCAGTCCCACCCCTCGGCGGCGAACTCGATCGAGTTCCGGGCGGCCATGGTCTCGAGGTCTTTCCTGTCGTGAAACATTCGGTCGCGCATGCGCTTGGAGTAGTCGGTGCGCATGGGGATGGGGACGACGTTGACCGACTCGTCGAAGCTGATGCCTCGGCGCTTGGGCTTGATGGGCTCAGCGGGCTCGGTGGATTCGGTAGTCGTGGTTGTGCTGATCGACTCCTCCTCCTCCTGCGAGTACTTGAGAGGCTCCTGCATCTTGGCGAGCGTTAAGTGTTGGGACGAAGTCGCCGAAGAAAGACCGGCACCCTTGCCGGGGATCGGAACGGACGCCGGGATGGAGGACTGAACCAACAGCCGAGGCTTCTTCAGGCCGGCGGAATTAGCCCGAGAAGGAGGAGAGGGGAGTGCGTTACTCGCGTCCTTCATGGCCGGAGAAAGATGGGTCATCATGGCATCTTCCGAAGCACAAACGACCCCGAGGGAGTGAAGAAGCTTAGAACGCTGGGCGAAGCCCGAAGACGCCGAAGCGCCCGGCGCCGGGGGCGACGAACGACCGGAGAGGCAGAGAGTTTGGGCGGCCGTCATTCTGGTTCTATTCAGCTCCAACACGGACTTCTTCCCTTCCCTAACCAAGAAGAAGTGAGTTTCAGAACGTTTCTCGCGAGCGAAAGAGCACCAACTCACAAAAAAATCACTCAAAATTCTTTCGGTTTCTGCCATCTGCTTAATGTGCAAAGAGGGGGATATAGACATAACACGGGAAACATAGATGAACGAAGTATCGTAAAACAATACTTTCGGGATTTATTTAATACTTTATATACCCTTTTTGCGGCCTGACACTTTTCCGTCCGTTCCGGGTTATCCTTCTCGTACGTACCGTATACGTACGGCATGCAAATGACCGCCCGACGTCGACGGCCCACCAGCCCAGGTGATACATGCATGCTTGTATTGGCCGAGCAATAGAGTAGGAAATCCCAAGCGTCGCGAATAGCAGGATTCATTCCTACGTACCGAGGTCGCCGCTGTCTTCGTTGCTCTACTACCTACTTTGTTAGTTCGCGCACAGCACATCACATCCGCACCGTCTTAAAGTCTTCTAGTTGTTTGCTCGAGTCATTATTTATCTTGCCTATTGCCCCACCACACCACCATGTATGCAATGGAAAATCAAACGCATAATTGCTCTCGATTGCAAAAGCTTGGCGCAATGGAATCGCACAACAATAGCACTCGATCACAAAAACGCCGAAGGGGCACGGCGATTCTCTCCACGTGCTGCGTTGCCGCAGTGACAACAATTGGGACGGTCATCTGTTTCGATGTGGCCGGCGTTGGTCCGGCGGCGCCATGGCCATTGAGACGACTAACGCACGCCATCAAAGACGCCATCACCGAAGAAGACACTCCTCCGTACATTCACCCTGACGAACACACGCTGGTGGCCAACATGGGCCGTTATCCTGGCTATGTCGGCAACACCAACGTCGATGGCTGGGTGACCGTGACCTTTCATCAGACATCCCTCACCCTCGAGGCGAAGCTCACCGGTGTGGAGCCAGAGGTGACGGCCGGCGTCCACATTCACGAGGGCATGAGCTGCTGTGCCAACACCCACGTCGATCCGGCCAATCCCAACGCACCGAGAGACTCCGTCGGAGACCATTACTACAACAAGGTCACCCGCCTCGTCGACAACTGGGATGAGGAGCACGGTGCCACGTACACCTCTCTTGCAGATGGAACCACCGATCCCAAGCTCGTCTCCAGTGGCGCCTTCCACCTCGGTCAGGGCTACACACACGTGGAGAACGTGGGCCATGTCGTGGTGGTTCATGATTCCAACGGGGTACGAATCGGATGCGGTGTGTTACGAAATCCCGAAGAGCTGAACGATTTTGAGAAGAATCGCTTCATCAATGGCATTGAAGCCTGTTCGGAGGAGGGAAAGGAGGATGGAATCATTGCCAGGGACGAGGAAGAAGGCAACCAAAGATAGGTGTAGGGTGTAATTATGAATCACTGCTATCTAATACATGATATTTTCGTACACTGTATTGATTGTGCTGCCAAGGGAATCTCCACCGTCTTCGTTGACGTATACGAGAGCATCATCATCGCAGTTGTCGACACAATTTAAGACAAACTTCTTGGTAAATGCCTCCCACATCTCTGAAATGTCCGAAAGGCCGGAGCAAAATGCCCCGGGAACGCGCCGAGCACCCATGCCTCGGCGCCTCGTCGCCCCATCGGATGCGAGCAAATCGGAAGCGGTCGCATCGTCGTCATCGGCAAGTTTTGCCATGCTGACCTCCTCCCCATTGGCCTCTTCAGCTCCCGCTCGAACCGCAGCAGACGCACCGGAAAGAGTCCACTGAATAGCAGAGGGGTCGTCGTCATCATCGTCTCTTGAGGCCAAATCTGATTTAGGAGAGTCAATTTCTATCCTCACCCGCAGGAGCGCGTTATCGCCAAGCTCGACGAGCGGGTGTTTGTTGTTCGACGCCGTTGGTGCCGCAATGCCGGCAGCAGATTGTGGCATTTTACGCACAGGAAGCTCCAAAATGCTGCTACCTCCCTCCGGCGCGTCCTTCGGAAACAGCTTCAGGTGAGCTATGCCACCGATCGGTTGGAGACTCCCAGAATTGCCGTGCGGCTGCAATATACCACCGCTGTCTCCATCGACGTTTGAGGCCAGATCCCTCCCAACGATCAATTCGACATTCAGTTCAATAATGTCAGGAAGATTGGCTGATATAGGTAGAGCCGCTTTGGTGGAAGTTCCAAAATCACTAAGTGCTGGAGACGTGGGCCTGCTGCCTCTCGTAGGTGAGGGGAGAGGAGACGGTACACGAAGAACCGTTGGCACGGACGCACCGTCGGCTATCCGGAAAATATTGGCGTCGTCTTCATTCTTTCCTTCCGGTGATGTTGCCTTATGGTCCTCCTCTTCTCCCCCCCTTTGCTGTTGTTGCTGGCATTCCTCTCTGTTTGTGGCGCGATCATTACATGTATGAAATGGTGGCAATTTCAATGGCGACATTGAACCTCGATCAGAATTGCTGTCGTCGCTTGATGTCGTTGGTCGATGATGCAACTTTACTGTCACGTGCGGTTGTGAAATGTTGCTGCCGCTCCCCATTCGCCGGAATGTCGCCTCCCGCCGCCGACGCCAGTGTTCCGACTTTGACGATTCTATGCTCATAGTGCCACCGGTACCGGCGGTTTCGTTATCACTAGTGTCGTTCCGCTGACCATCGCCGGTGACGGAATCGTCGGCGTCGGCGTCGGCGTCGGCGTCGGCACCGTCCCACTTTGCCACGAGGACATGCGCAATTGTTCCATCGGCTTCATGTGTTGCGGAGTGGATGCTGTGATCGGCAACATCCTCCCCGTGTCGCAATACTGGGTCCGATTCGACAATCATTCGACCTGTCTTCGAGCACAATGCTGGCGACAAGACATGCATGTGTTGCGGAGGGCACGAGCCAGAGAAGGACACGGCCGCCGAAAGGCTCAGGTTGCCTCGCTGATTGGCATTAATCTGCGATTGCTGCAGTTCTCCCAGTGACGCCGCATTGCTAGCGCCGACACTCCCATTCAAGCCCAAACCGACCTTGTCAAGGAACGGCTGTATGCTACTGCCCACATTATGGCTTGCAGTCACGGCCGGGAGCTTCTCCTTGCACGAATGATACGCACCCCCCTCCCCGACTGTAAGCTGTTCTACCGACGAGTGCGGCGACGATGGGACTCGAACGCGGATATCGCTCAGCGATAGAACCGTGAGCTGGACAACTCTTTGTCTCTTTCTGGCATTGAAAGTGGTAGTGGCGTTCTTGATCGTGGCATTGGCATTGGTGGGAGGGTCAGCGGTCGTCATACTTCACCCAATAAAGACGAAGTGAATGCGAAACTCCCTCAGATGCATGAACGCCTCGGATCGGAGCAACTTGGTCTGGAAGGAAAGTCCCAGAAGCACGTATTGTGTTCTCGGGTCAATTCCAATCAATCGACTCGGCGACGACCAGACTCCTCACTTTCTTATTTGTCGCCGAAAACAAGAGTCAGATTGTCGAGAGGGATTTGCTGGGGAAAACGACACAGGAAGCAACGAATGGATGTGACCTGATGCGGTATTCAAAGCAACGTGATACATGTACCCGTGGATACTTCTTTCCTGTACTATGGCCCAGGCAGTTGTTTGGTCAGGTCGGCCTCACATACTCGTACAGGGTCGGCTCCCTCAACATCACAAGAGTTGAGTTGCATTAGTTGCAGGTGCAGGCTGAATGCTGCGCATTGGCGCTTTTCGACTTACTCGACTCGATCGGCTCTGACACAGAAAGTCGGCCACCAAGGGCTTGGCGCCACGGTTCGCAGAGACGTGGTGCGAACCACGTTGCGAACCACGTTGCGAACCAGCTCATTTCTCGCCGCCAACGAGCAACGAGCAGCACAAGCCTGATGCGCGGCGATGATCGAAGAGCCGCTTAGTCAGGGTCGCAGCAACGCTTAGTCAGAACACAAAAGCAGCAACATCGCTCACTTTTGATCCTACATCGTCTCACAATTTCACAAAAGCAACAACTCGCACATCTCCCTCTCCTCGAGTCTACTCTACTTTCATCAACCAACCAACAACAATGAAGTTCCTTCTTTCCTCCCTCGCTCTCATCGGATCTGCCGCAGCCTTCGCGCCGGCCCAGACCGCCAAGTCCACCACCGCCCTCAACGCCGTCGACATCGGTGAGCTCCCCGGCCGCCTCGCCCCCAATGTCTACTTCGACCCCCTGGGCTTTTCCGACCGTGCCGACGAAGCCCTCATCAACCGGTACCGCGAGGCCGAGCTCACCCACGGCCGCGTCGCGATGCTCGCCACCATCGGCTTCCTCGTCGGCGAGAAGGTGGAGGGATCCAGCTTCCTCTTCGACTCGCAGATCACCGGACCTGCCATCACCCACATCACCCAGGTCCCGTCCCTCTTCTGGGCCCTCCTCATCACCGCCATCGGTGCCACCGAGGCATTCCGCCTCGAGAAGGGCTGGGAGGATCCCGTGTTCAACCCCGTCGACAAGCCCGGCCAGCTCAAGGCCGGCTACGTCCCCGGGGACCTCGGTTTCGACCCCCTCAGCCTCACGCCCCAGGACGCCGAGGGTTTCTTCGAGATGCAGAACAAGGAGCTGAACAACGGCCGCCTCGCCATGATCGCCGCTGCCGGCTTCCTCGCCCAGGAGGCCATGGACGGCAAGGGAATCCTTGAGCACCTTGGCTTTTAAATTTTGGCCAGGGGGGACCGATTCGAGCCAGAATATATGATTTAGACCTTTTTGTAGAATAAGACCGTGCACAATAGAACACCGAACACGCACAACTCAACACGAAACGCACACACACATCAAATCGCAAACAATGAAACGCATTAGAGGGAACACACATGTAGAACAGTCACGTTAAAAGCAATTAATGCGCCGTTGCTTTAGAACCTTATATATACCTATTTTTGCACTATACTAGCACGCAATCACGAAACCCTTTTGATACCGCCATCTACTTGCGGAGACGACGATCGATCGCAGGACGCTGGCGGACAATCAACATTAACCAAATCGGAGACGCCCAGATCTGGCTTTTTCTCACTGAGACCGAAGACGCAGTGGAGCACCGTGCTGGTAAAAGTGTTGCAGTTGTTCGTCAGGGGATTGTAGTCCGTCCCAGCCCAGTTCGACCAACATTTAGCATCGCATGTGGCGTGGTAGGTGTCGTCGCCCTCGAGTCGGCCCGTGCCAAACAAGTAGAGATACTTCTCTTCTACCTTGGCGTTGCTAATGACTGCCCGATGCTCATTCAGTGGGAAGTTGCTCTCGTCAAATCCGTGGGGAACAGCGCAGCACCGATCGGTGCATGAGCTGCCGCCATATCCCAACTCGGTGCAACTTGCCGTCTTGTCTTGCCACCACTCTTCGTCGATCGCTACGAAGTCGGATAGGGATTGGATCTTCGCATCGAGATAGGCCTGATCGTCGGGAGTGAATCCCTCGCGAGGACACACCAGGACCTCGGTATGCCACAAAAGATCGTCGGTATCCTCTAGAGGGAATTTCTGCAGAAAAACGTATGAGACGGGAGCCGCAGGCGCACCTGCTGCACTTGATCGTGTTTCGAGCGTGGCTTTGTGGCGGAGGAGTGTTTTGCGAGAATTTGCCGATGGCTGATGATCCATTTTCAACCTCGGCGCCATCAAACCACCTTCGATGTCTTGCGCCTCGGTGGCGCCAGATTCCACCGAGAGGAGCGAAGCAGCAACGGCGCTCACGAGAAGGCGGCACCGCCGTGATACCCTTGCCATTGCCATCGTTCTTTGAGATGGTGTGGCGGGTGCGCCGAGAGAGACACCCGGAGAACATGATCGAGGCATCGCATCGCTATCGAGATGAGAATGAGCACGAGAAGACGAGAACAAGAGAAGTGATGTTATCGGTTATCGGGTGTTGGCTGCCGTGGCCATTGTGGTTGGCTGCCTCCTCTACACCCACTACTCCATTTGCAAAGACGCCGGCTCATGTCCGCTCGCCTCTCTCCCAGATCTTAGGATTTTCTTGTGAACTGGTTTTGCGTGTCCATTCGCAGTCGGGCTGACCCGGCTCCACAACAGAACCAGCCCGCGGGCGTTACTTGACTTGACTTAACTTGACTTGTACGCATCAAGTAGCAAGCGACCATGGGCTCCTACTGCTCCATCCACAACGATACACGAGATGAGACGGTCCTGGTCTACGTCGGAGCCAACCCGCACGTCATCAAGCCCATTCTTTGGACGCTTTCGGGATTCGCCACCATGCTGTCGGGTGCCGCCGCTTGGGGCATCATCAGCGCGACCGTGGTGGAGCTATCGCTGGCTTCGTACAGCGTGGTCATAACGGCCAGCACCATTGCATCTGCCACGGGCAGCTTTGTGTCGGCGACGAATTGGGCACTGGAGTCGCTGCAGAACAAGTTTGTTGTGGACTTTACCAAGGCCGGATACACAAAGCTTTTACCAGGCCAAACCTACACTACCCGACGCAAGCCAGTTGGGCTCAATATGCGGGCTTGGGTGATTCGAATTCAAAGGAGAGATAATTGCGTCGTCATCCAAAAGGCGAATGGATCCGTATTCAGTAGTCGGCGGCCTGGGAAAATATCAATGTACAGGATTACGCAGCATGATGTATTTCGCAATTGGAGAGATGAGGTCATCCCCATCGAATTAGTGGGACGTTCGTCAAATGATAGCACCAGAAGTGATGACGAGGACGAAGGATTTCAATTCATTAGATCAGATCAAGATATCCGCTTCAGGGAGGCTATAGGAGAAGATGACTGGATTGAAGTTGAAAAGGTCTCATGATAGAGTTCTTCTTCTCATATATTATATGCATGGCTACGAGGACTGACTATCGTTGATAGAATTCTCCTTTCCTTCAACAGGAGATGATGTTTCTGACGATACGACAACGCTTGAGGAGGCCATTTCGGCGAGATTCTGCTTGAGGACCTTCTGCTGCCATCGAAGCCTAGCCATATCTTGTGTGTGCTTCTTCTCGGCCTTGGTAATGGCTTCCTTGATGGTGTTGATCTTTTTGCGGAGGTGCCGCTCACGCCTCTGCAACTCCGATTCCTTCTTGTTTTCGCCTCCATATCTGGAATCAGTGGCCACCCTCGCGGTTTTCGACGAATCACAGGTCTTCAGCAGATATTTCGTGCATATTGGAACCAGCTTGGCGTTCAATTCACCGTGACCACTCTTTTTGGCAGATACAAGGTCGCGGATGTCCTTCTCAAGTTGGAGGGTGTATGCGGTCCTCTCGTCTATTCGGCTCTCCTGGCGTTGCCTCTCGCGATCTAAGCCTGATGATTTGTCTTTGAGGTTGGCTATTGCAAGTTCCACGTTCGAGTGTGCTCGTTTGCTTGCGGCGAGATTGGTCTGTAATTGGGCCCCAGACTTTTCTTTATCGACAATCTCGGCTCTTATTTGGGCGAGCGTCTCGCCGCGATCGGCTATGGTCTTTTTGAGACTTGACTGGTTTTGGCTCAGCTCTTCGCAGCTGGCTTGCAGGGCGGTCCCCTCATCCTTTAGTCTAAAGAGCTCGTCATCTTGCGATTGCATGTCATTTTGTCGCTGTCGGATGCATTCTTTGGCCTCGTCGATACTGGACATCAGTTCCGCCTCTTTCTCCTGTAGAGACTCGATGGTATCCTTTTGCTCGTCCAAATCGGATGCGAGTGAGTCCAGCTTAGCTTTGAGGATGGCTTGCTCCTCTCTGAGGTGCCGCGTGGCCTTCTGCTCTGCAAACAGTTCTCGCTCGCGCTCGAGCATGATGCCAGTCACTTCGTCGTCTCCCGTTCGCTCGAGGGATTCCATGAGTTTGTGGTGCTTGTCCAGCAAATCGCTGTGTTGCCCAGTAATTTCTTTCTGGAGTCGAACTTCGTTCTCAGTTCTCTCACTGAAATCAGAGGCGAGTCCTTCGATCTCGTCGGCAGTCTGCAGCCTTTTGCTCTTGATATCTCGCTCCCACTGACTTGTTTTTGTGGCGCATTCGGTCTTCATCGTCTCGGTACGTTGGATTTCAGCGTTTATCTTCTCCTCCGTGCTCTGCTCGATGCGCTGCGTTTGAGCAGTGTGTGCTTCCTCGGCTTTGGTGATGACGTCGTTGAGATCGAGCTCTAATTTGCTTCTCTGTTCCATGGCTTCTTGGCATCGTCTTTGGTTGTCCTCCTCGTTGTGCTCATTTTGTTCATGAATGGCTTTCAGGGCATCGCGATGCTTATCATCCAGAGTCTGCATACCCTTGGAATTGTTGTGCTGCACATTCAAGAGCTGGTTCTCGAGCGATTCGATCAGGACCCGCCTTTTGTCGAGGTCGGTTGCGGACACAAGCACTTGGTCGGATAAGATATTTGGTGGTACTGCTACTTCTTCTTCCGCGACCGAGGGATGTTTTCCCGGCCATTCAACAAGAAAGTGATGCATGGATCCACTGCCGCTGGTAACAAACAAGTTTTGCCCCGAAAGACTAAGGCTTGATATTTGACGAATGGCCGATTTTGCCACTAGTTGTGTGGGTTCCTCTTTCTTGCTGTCATCTCCCTGTGGCAGAGGTGTAATGAATATTGATGCATCACCCTCGGTGTGTGTAGCAGCGGCACCGACCATCATCTTCCCGCAGGGAGTCATCTGCATCTTGCTCCACTGCGCATTCACCAGAGTTTCTTCGGACGATATTTTCTCTTGTACGTTCAAATCAATCTTTGACACTGAGGACTCGGTAGAAACAATCGCTTTGGAGAACTTGCTATCGATGACGCCACAGGTATAGGAGCTCAGAGCATTCACATGGCGCAAAAGCTTTCTGCCGCTGGATATGGACCAGATGCACAGCACCCCATCGCTTCCAATGGTACAAATTTTCTGATCGCCTTCTTGGAAGTGGATCGCCACAATGTCCGCGGAGTGGCCCCGGAGTGTGCATTGCTCGTTGAGGGTGTAGGCGTCGTAAACCGTGAGGGTAGGGCCGCAGCTCACGGCAATGTACTGTCCGCCGTTGCTGTATTGGCAATGCCTGATAGTGGAAGGCGCGACGATTTCGCCCGAAATCTTGATAATACTCGGGCATCCGCTGTCATTGTTGATGCTACGGACAAGATCGCACGCGATAAGCTTGTCGTTGCTTCCAACAACGAGCTGAAAGCTTGACGGATGGAAGCAAATGGCTTGAATTGGACAATCACTTCCGAAACTTTTCGAGGCTTCCAATTCCCTCGTGCGATAATTCCATATTTGCACGCAATTGTTCTGAGGTACGGCCGAGGAAGATACGGCAATCAAAGGACTCCACAAGCAAGTATCCATTGAGTGTGTGCAGCTGCTTTCCTTGGTGGAGAGAAGGGTTGGAATGGCGGGCTGGATTTTCGGACTACAGGACTTTTCGAGGGCCGAGCCGAGCGGAACTTTTGTGAGGCGGTTGTCTGATGTGGCGGCGTAGACGACCTCTTCGTTCCCCTCCATTGATGTCGATAGACTTGTAATGGTTGTACCGGCGCTCCCGGTGTCGTTGGTGGTGGCCAAGGAGATTGATGTATTGAGTGCAAAACGAGCCTCCACATCTTGCGAAGCTTCGTACAAGTGCATAGAGGCTTTATCACTCCCAACAACCAGATGACCCTTTGAGCTTTCCCCCAAACAAGTAACGGCGGTGCATGGCTCGGGAAGCTTCAGCACAGACTGAGTGGAGTTGTGTTCAACGATGAGAATCTCTCCCGAGTCTGTCCCCAGCGCAATCTGTCCAGATGACAGCCACTTTTGGGCAATGTAGTTCTGCTGCTTCCGCTTCAGGTTGACAGTCGCGGGACGGAAGGTATTGTTGGCTGTTGATAGACGAAAAAGCCTCAGGACGCCATCACCGGTGACACAAACGAGAGTATTACCAGCATCATCCTCTTTCGGAGAGACATCGGCGCGGTAGATGCTCTTGCCGCTGGGAGTGGCGAGCTTGATGGATGCAAGGCAGGCTCCCGGATGCTTGGTACCGGCACTACTTGCTCCCTTTGTGGGAGTACCGATAAGGCTTCCGTTAGCAGAGGTCGCTCCGGTGGACCAAAGCGTTAAACTGTACTCGGGCGCAGCTCCGAGGACAAGGACGTGCGTCGAATCGACCAAGCTAATGTGTAGGATGCGACTGCGTTCGATCCGAATCACCTTCTTCTTGCTGCATGTAATCTTCTTTGGTGTCGTGGATACATGTAGGCTGTAGAGCGAAACGAGGGATGAACTGTTGCCCGTGGGATCGTTCTCTGCCAAGGCCAGGAGAGTCCCATCGTTGCTCACATCGTACGCCGCCAGACTGTGATTGGACTTGGTCGTCTCGACGAAGCATTGGCGGCTCCTGGTGGTGGTTGGGTCCGACAGAACGCAAAGGTTGTCGCATGGGTACGAGATGAGTCGTCCAACGCGGACCTTGCAGGAGGGTAAATCCGTCCGTATGCCCACTACATGCTCCCTTCTAAGGTGTGTCATGTCTCGTACTAGCTTTTATAGATCTGCTTAGATTGTAGATCTAGTAGACCTAAAAAAAAGATCTAAGTCTTGACATTACTTTGCAATCGCATCCAATATCCAATCCGGCGGTCGGTTTCGGGTAGCTACTAATTTAGTGACGCCATGCCGCCATCGTTTCGTCGGCTTGCTCATTATTTTTTGGCGTACCGGCCCACGGCCAGTCGCCAGTCGCCTTCCCCTTCCAACCCCAGACCGACCCCATTGGCGTCGGCCACTGCGGGTGAATTGCGGGGGTATATCTCTTTGTTGCGCCCTGCTTGGGTTGGTGTTTGAGGAGCAAGGCAGCAGAAACCTGCAGACCGCCAATCACAAGAAAATCGCTCGTGGCGGGATCGTCGGCATTTATTTGAATTTGCTGCATTGCCCCGGTCAGCTACTGCTGTTGTTGCCCCGTTACTGTGCGCGCCTATCGCCGCAACGCGTAAGCCTACGTACCCAAACCCTGCTGCCATGTCCGGCCGCAAGAAGTCCGCGGGCGGCATGCCCAGCAAGCGGCGACACGGCGACGAGGACGAGGACGACGGAGTGGGCGGCAAGACGGCGGGCGCGGCAGCGGCGGCGGCGGCCTCCACGCCATCGGGAAGCAACAAGTCCGGCTCCGGCTCGCAGGAGATCATCTCCCTCCTGGACGACGACGACTTCGCCACGTCCGATACGGAGGACGCCGCCATCGACCGGGCCGTCCGCAACTCGCTGTCGGACGCCGGCACGCCCGGCTTCGGCGGCGGCCGCGGCCGCGCCGCCAAGCGGCGCCGCAAGCCGAGTCCCAAGGGGGTCGACGATAGCTTCTCCAGTGCGGCCAGCGGCAGAAACAGCGGCGGCAATAGTGGCGGTGGTGGTGATGGAGGTATCATCAGCCTGCTGAGCGATTCCGACAGCGACGACAACCATGGCGGCGGCGGCGGCGGCAGCAACAGATCGGCAGCCGCCGCCGCCTCCTCCTCCTCCACCTGGCGGGTCAAGAACGAGTCCTCCGGCGCCCGCAAGATGGACGTCGACGACAGCGACGACGAGGTCGTCGAGGTCCTGGCCCCGACGGCACCGGTCCTGGAGCCTGCTTCTGGTGCTGCTGCTGGCGCCTCTGCGGCCGCCGCCGCGGGACGCAAAACGACCGGGGAGGACGACGACGAGATCGAGACCCTCGGCACGGCCAACGTCCTCCGCCTTCCCCATGCCCGGCACGACTGCACGCAGCATACCTTCGTGGTGGATGTGAGTTTGGGCTTTGAGCTTTTGGTATGATTTGGTTCACAGTGCCAATCTCTCATTTGTTGTTGTCATTTATTAATATCCTCTCTGCAGGTGCTGCACAAGAAGACCATCGGACAGACGCAGGCCGCCCGAGACGGGTTGGAGGCCAACAAGAAGACGTGCGAGATGTGCTACTGCTTCGTGTGCGACGGACCCGCCAGCGAGTGCCAGAGCTGGTCCGGTGCCGCCCTGACGGCCGAGACGGCTCACTGCCTCGCCGCAAACCGGGGAGCGAATTCGTCGACCTGGAGTCGGCTTCGGGACGAGAAGAAGAATCCCGGGGGCTCGCGTACGGCGGGCAACAATCCCAACGCCTCGGCCGCCGCGGCCCTGGCCGCCATCCTCGCGGCCCGATCTGGCGGCTCAGGCGGTGGTGGCCGTCGCGGCGCGTCGTGGAGCAATGCCAACCGCCGTCTGCAGGATCGCCTCGAGAATCTGTACGGCTCCCGCCCGGGTGGGTCGCAGAGCCGGGCCGAGCGGATGCTGGCCGCTCTTGTCGGTGGGGACGATCCGTCATCCCCCTCGTCTGGGTTGGGCTCGACGACTCTGACGACCGCCGCCAAGTATGCAACTGGCAAGGGTCCGTTCAAGGCCGACGACAGCGAGGCTGCCAAGTGCAATGGACTGACGCAGTGCCGCCTCTGCAAGTGGCGCTCGGCCTTTGAGCACAGGAACTTCACCCGCAAGACGAATATCTACAGAGCTGGAGGAGGAAGAAAGAATAGCACGAAGAGTATCCTTCATCCGCACAAGGTTGGCGAGGAGGACTGGTGCCACGCGTGTGGGCGCATCGCGTCGACGAAGGATCTGGGCAAGGAGCAGTCCGGTGTCTACCGCCCGCTCGGGACGGATACCTGCCTTGGTACTAAGAGCATCCCCTTCACCATCAAGAGCCACGACCCTCGCAAGCTGGACGCATTCAAGGATAATTGGGCCGAGCATGAGGATAAATTGCCTGGCTGGACCTACGATGCCGCCGAAATGGAGTATGATACCTTCCGCCACCGCATCGGAAATCGTCCCACTCTCAACATGATCCTTGCCAGTGTCCCCATTGTTCCCGAAGACGAGATTCCCGAGACCGGTCAAGTCACGAACCCTTTGAACAAGCGCAGCTTCAGCTACAATAGCTACCAGAAGCATAACGCTGCTAATGAGTGCGAAGCGGTGATTCTCGAGTCGAGAAACGACCGGGCTCTCTTTATGGAACTGGATAGATTTAGTGATGCCATGGAGAGGAAGAACGACGACTACACCGACCTCGTTTATGGTAGAGGAACAAGTCGAACTTGCCCCATCAAGGCAAACATCCAGGCGACCTGGGACAAGACCGAGCGCAAGGGATCCTTCACCGTCACCCTATTCCTCTGCCAACGGTCACGCGTGCCCAGGACAGAGCTGAAGAATAACTGCCCTCGGATCTCGCTCGTCCTCGGCTGTTGGTTTGACGTCTTCCCTTTCACCCTCGCCGATCTTTCAACCGGTCTCCAGGCGAAGGACTCCAACATTGAGCGACGCAAGGAATGGATGAGGCATAGCTCTATCCCGATTCCTCCCTACCGCCACAAGGAGGAGGCCAAACGACACGAGATGTGCGCAAAGACGAAGGAAGAAAAGGCCGCGCTCGTTGCCTACAAGCCCGCTGCAAGGGCCGTTCGAAACAAGCTCAATTTCTTTTCGTCCGCCGGGACATATGGAGGTGGAGTTAGCTCCACTGATACGTC
>Ga0115006_10001528_pt1 | contig 14486 bp, 17 predicted proteins | sample ArcOceMetagenome_3_FD_88943 | JGI IMG/M metagenome (GOLD analysis project Ga0115006, IMG submission 88943) | Marine eukaryotic phytoplankton communities from Arctic Ocean - Arctic Ocean- Svalbard ARC20M Metagenome | ecosystem: Environmental > Aquatic > Marine > Oceanic | place: Arctic Ocean...
AAAAGATCTAAAAAATCTAAAAGATCTAAAAAATCTAAAAGATCTAAAAAATCTAAAAGATCTAAAAAATCTAAAAGATCTAAAAAATCTAAAAGATCTAAAAAAAAAGCACTTAAAATAAATTAAAAATATTAAAAACAATTAGATCAATATAATAAAATGATATATTATATATAATGAGTAAAAAACAAAGTAAAAAATATACTAAAAAACAAAAAAAAGGAGGAGAAGCATTAGGTGCGGGTAGCTATGGGTGTGTTTTTAGACCAACTTTAAAATGTAAAAATTCATCAAAAAAATTTTCAGGTGTAAGCAAATTATTAGTAATAGAAGAAGCAAGAAAAGAAATGATAATTATTGAAAATGTAATGCCAATTATAAAAAAAATACCAAATAATAAAAAATATTTTATTCCAAATAGTGAAGAATTATTTATAAATTGTCCAGTAGGCGAATTAACACAAAAAGATTTAAAAAATTCAGAAAAATGTACAAATTTTAACCAACAATCATATCTAACGCCAGGTTGGATTAATACAAATAAAAATAAATTATCAATAATTCAACAATCAGATGGGGGGGAAGATTTTTTTAAAGTTATAACAAATTTAAATTTAGAAAATTTTATAAATGAGTTTTCGATAATAACTAATAAAATGATAGAGTTAATAGAATATGGCATTAAACCAATGCACGAAAAAGGGTTAATTCATCTTGATATGAAACCACCGAATCTAGTTTATAAAGTAGAAAAATCGGACTCATTTTTAAGGATAATCGATTGGGGATTTGCCATACCTACAAATAATTTACCATTCAATAAAATTTTAGATACAATGATTTCTTGGACGATGATGTATAATGTACCTTTTAGTAGTATATTATTTGATAATAAGTTGATTCAATATATGAATGAATTAATTCGAGGTGGAATGTCTAATGAAAAAATTGCAGAAGTAATTTATAATAAGATTAGTAAAATCCCCGAACCAGATGGTGGGCATCATGAACACATTAAAAAAGACATAAACATATTGTATAAATCTGATGAAAATATACAAAATCTATTTATAAACTATATCAAAACAATATTAAATAAATATAAAATTAATAACAAATTTAATGCAGAAAAGTATTTTAATGAAGTATATAAAGAAAATGCTGATATATACGGACTATTAACAACATATATTGATATAATAAAATATATAGATATTGATAAAGATATAAGTAGAAAAATTAAATTATTTATAAAAAAATATCTATATAGTAATGAATTTGCAACAACTGCTTATAATATTAAAGAATTATGTGACGATATGCGAGATATTATATCACAAGGATCTCCAAAACCAGTGATTAATAAAGGAGAATCTCCGAAACCACTCGCTAATAAAGAAGGATCTCCGAATTCTTCAATCTATTTTACAGCAGAATCATTGTCTCAAAAAACGCCACCAATGTTGTCTTCTCCACCGTTACGGGAACGAATGAAAGCATTATATATATCAGATGATAAGATTGATGTTTTTCTTAAAAAATTAAATAAATCAGGTGGTAAAAAAACAAAAAAACACAAACAAAAAAAACATAAAAAAACAAACAAAAAACAAAAACAAACAAAAAAACAAAAAAACAAAAACACAAAAAAAAATATAAAAAAACAATTAAAAAAATTTATATTTAAGTAATATTACTATAAATATTATACTAGATGACGCACCAATTAATGATGTAATTGGAATATTGTTGATATTAAACGGAATTTTAAAAGGACGGTTATGATCGGGTTTTTTGATTCTTAAACTAATAACACAAATGTTAACAATAAAAAATACAAAAATTGTAAAAATATTTGTAGCAGTAGCAATATTTTCTAAATTACCAAATAATAACCCAAACATAGTAATAATAGTTATTAATAAAATAGCATTTTTAGGTGTATTTGTGTTTTTATCAATAGAATGTAAATTAAATGGAAATTTTGTATCTTTTGCTATATTTTGTATAAATCGAGAAGAGCCAACATTACCCATGAGCAGTGTATTAGACATGGAAATTATTGCAATAATCATAACAATAAATCCCATATTACCATTAAATAATTTGGTAGCAATATCTACCATCGGACTACTTGATTCTGATAGTTTTTTCCAACCGATTGTAGAAATGGCTGATATGGTAACGCCTAAATAAAGAATAGAGGAAACACCGACTCCATATATAAGTGCTTTAGGTAGATTTTTTTCAACATTTTTGGTTTCTTCAATTAATTCTACAAGAATATCAAAACCAAAAAAAGCAAAATATAAAAACGCGGAACCAATACTAATATCAAACATTGATTTAGTATTTATTTTAGATAAATCAAAAATATTTTTATTAATATTAAATAGTCCAAATACACTAATTAATACTAATCCAATAATTTCAAGAACAGTTGCAATATTATTAAAATTAATACTATTTCTAATACCTGAGTAATTTAAATAAGAAGATAATAAAAGAGAAATTCCTGCTAATATAGGTATTTTTAATGGTATAAAAGCAGTTAAATAACTACCTAACCCAAAAGCTACTGTATTAAGTAATAATATTTCTCCAATAAATATAAATATCCCGACTATATTGGCAAGCATATTATTATTAAATGCTTCTTTTGTAAAAAGATGTTCTCCACCGTTATTATTAAACATTACTCCTAATTCTGCATAACTAAGACCTGTACATATAGCAAAAATACAACATAATATTACAGATATCCAAGTATAATTCTTGGCATGTTTAGCACTAATACCAATAATAGAATAAATCCCAGCACCAATAATAAGTCCAATTGCTGATAATGTAAGATCCATTAAACCTAATTCTTTTTTAAATTTACCAGACATTATAATAATATTATATAATTAAATAATTTAATTATATAAAATTGATAATAGTTATTCTAAAAATTCGTATTATAAAATAAATAGTTGATAATGACCGAACTTATGGTAACGAGATTCAATAATAATACAGAAAATGAAAACGCGAGATGGAGAGATAAATATGATTTTGATGGGTGTATATATAATTCGCCAGTTCGTATAAAAGATTCTGTGCCATTAATGATACATCTAATAATTATAGAGATGAATAATGATAAGAATAAAATAATAGGATTTGGAAAAATAAAAAATAAAATATATACAGATAAAAAATATAGAATATATGATGATAGAAATTATAATAGATATACATATCGTGGATTAAAAAGAATAGAAATAGAGAATATAAATAATAAAGATATTCAAGAAAAAATAAAAAAATTAGAAGAGAGACTATTTAAAGGTAAGTCGCATTTAAAGCGTGGTCATGGAATAACACAAGTCCCAGATAGTATAAAAAAAGAATATTTATATTTTATAGAAAATGAAATAATAAATTTAATAAAATAATATTTATTTAACATCAGATTTAACATCCGATTTTTTATATTTTTTATGTTCAATAATCCATTCATCATTAACAAACAGAACAGTATGATTATATGTACGACTAACTTTACTAAATTCAGTATTACAATAGTCTCGCAAATTATCCATAATAATAATTTTTTCCTTAACTAGATCACCTAATGTTGATTTATTTGATTCCATATATAATGTATTAAATGTTTCGATACCGACAACATTAAGAATTTCATATAAATGTAGTAGTTCAGTAAATTTTTTACGAAGATTATCTCGTTTATAAACTAGAGTTGCAAAATCTTTTTTATTTTTAATACCGAGAATATAACTGATACGTAAATCTTCATGATCAGCATTTAGACGAACCTCAGTACGAATTCTAGGTAGATCATATCGTGATATATGTGTGATTGATCGATGCATATTAACTATATAATTATCTACCTGTTTTGATTCATTTGTATTATTCATTTGATATTTTAATTTACTAATAATCATATTTAATTGATAAATATTACAAATACCTCCACAAACAATATCTTGCGGATTTCGTGGTGCAACTCCATTATTTTGTTGTCTCATATGAGTATAATAATGCGGATTATGAATAGTGCCAGTATCAATTTTACCAGTGGTATAATCAAACGCGACTTTGCATTCGGTACACCACATTTGGGAACAGCCGCTTATTTTAAAAATACGAACACCGCAAGTAGGACATGGTTTTGTTTCTTTGCGAATAGTTTCAGCACTTAAAACATTATCTGGATTGCATGTATGTTCATCGGTTTTATTGTGTCCAATAATTTCAAAACATGTTGAGCATGTAAATAATTCACATAATCCACATTTATATTGTGTAGATAAATAACCTTTACACTCATTATTAGGACAGGACATAATAAATTTACGTTTTTCGGTAGTTTCAGATTCGGACGCATCACCTCGCTTAATACGATATGCTGTATTATAACAAGTTTGTCGTTCTGCTTTAAGTTCATTAACTTTTTTATTAAGTTGAATAATTTCTTGATTGATAGTTTTAGCTTTTTCTTCTTCAACATTAACTTTTTTTTGTCGTTCAGCGAGATGCATTGTTTCAGGTAATTTACTAATCTCTCTTTCAACCAAAAGCTCTTTTCTGTGATTTTTATATTCTTTATCGCAAAATGATCGATTTAGATTAGAAACAATAAAATTTAGCTCCCATGGTTTTTTACAATTCATACAACTAGTATCTGCTGTTGTTCCAAGTACATATGTTCTGACACAAGTTTTACAGCATGAAAAATTACAATCGCCAAAAGGACAAATAACAGGTTTTCTAGTGCTAAGGTTATATTTTTCACAGCAAATAGAACAATCTTTTTGTTTTGACATAATTTGAGTATAAGTATTAGTTATATTAAAACAAATAAAATAAAAATAAAAATCAATTTTATTTTTATAAATTAAATAATAAAAGAAAAAAAAGAATATATATTATAATGTCAGATGATTTAGACACCAATATAAATAATTATACTTATGAAGAATTATTAGAAATAGCTGGATTTGATAATATAAATCAACTAAGTCAAGACGAAATAACCAACCGATTTAATAAAATAATAAACAAATATAAATTAGAAGAAAATCAACAATATATTAAATTTTTTTTAAAAGCAAAAAATAAAATATTAAATGAATTTAATGAATTTAACGAATTAGAAGATATACAAACAGTATTACCTTTGGATAAAGAAAACAAAAAAATAAATAAAGAAGTAATAACAAAATATATAATAATAGATAGTAAATATAGACAACATAGAACACCATACTCGTGTGATCCCAATAGTAAAACAAGCTCTACTAATTTTTTATGTACATTAACAGAAAAAATAAAAAATACAATAAAATTAAAAATTAATTCAATATGTATACCGAAAACATGGTATACATTCGACGATTTTAATGGAAATACATGTTTTTGGGTAGATATATCAAGCAGTTCAAATATAATATCAAAAATACCAATTCATATAACAGAAGGAAATTATATTCCAGAAAATTTGATAAATGAAATTAATAGAGTAATTAATAAACAAAAAATAATTTATACAGATTTATCAGGACTAAAAGTTGAATTAATTGAAAACATATCAAATCCGAAAATTAAATTTATAAATTTAAATAATGCTTTTTCAAATATTTATTATACAGTCTATTTCTATAAAAAAACAGATATACTATCATATGAAACATCATGTAATACTATAAATAATAATGTTAATGTAATACATTATGATGAAAATTTAGGATATAATTTAGGATTTCGTATAATAGATGATAATGAGGATCTAATGATAAGTTTACAACCATTAGGAGAAAAATCAGCAGAGGTATCGCTAGATGTAAATGGGTCTCAATACTTTACATTAGCAATTGATGATTTTAATTATAATAATGTTAATAATGGAGGAGGAATAACTATAGAAAATAAACAAACAAAATTAGAATTACCATCATATTATGGTAAATTATTGCAAGATATATCATACAATAATAATTTAGATACAAATATATATTTACCAACCTTTCCTCGTAAATTAACACAAGCACAAATATATTCATTAAATGAGATTATTGCTCATCGCAAAGAATCAAATAATAAATTACTTAGTGAGAAAAATTTAAATAATTCAAATATAATAGCGGTGATACATGTACCAAATATTAATAATGAAACAAACATATCAAATAACTCAAATGTGATAGACTTAAGTATTCAATTACTAAATGAAAGGAATTATCTAGGTCCAGTATGTATTGAGAAATTACATATAGGATTATATGATGATAAGGGAAAAATTGTAAATTTACATGGACATGATTGGTCATTTACAATGATTGCAAATGAATTATATTAATAATTTAGCAAAAATTAAAAATATTCTATTAATATATAATAAATGGTTAATACAGCAAAAATAGTAAATAGAACTAATAATTGTGGAGGAAATAAAAAAGCAGGATTACCATCATTAACAGGATACTCAGGACATTTACATCGTCATGTAAAAACAGAATGTTACCCTAAACCATCTGATCCATTTGTAATTAGTTCTACAAATACATTGAGTGGTGTAGCAAGAAGAATATCAGGTGGTGTAAATACCCATGCATTAAATAGAATGAAAATTAAATGTGATGCAGCAAATGGCAAACAATCCGTTGTAATTAAACCATAAGCATACGATAATTAATAAAATTTAGAATATTGTTAATATTAAGTCAATATTAACAATTAAGATTAAATTAATATTGTTTTAGATTTTTCATTATTCATATTAATAATGAGTTTTTTAACTTGATTATATTTTTTGCAACATTTACAAACGATCATACCTTTAAAGATATTATTATCTGGGATATGTGAAGAAAATAATTGAGTAGATTTCATTTGATATATAAATATATATTATTTTATTTTTCACCAAATTTAATAACTTTAATAGTAGATAGGAGTATATTTTTTCTTTCAATAAAGTTTTTAGTTAATAATTCATATTCATTTTTATTATTTTCAATTAATTCGGTATCTAGTACGGTTTCTTTATAATTAATATTATAAATTTTTGTTTGATATTTTTTAATTTTATTAATTTCTTTTGAAAGAATTTGTTGATATATTTTATTTTTATTCAAATCGATTTTATAACGTTTTGATTGAATACTTAGATCATCTAATTTTTTATTTATTTTAATATTATTAATATTAAACATATCTAACTGATTAGAAATGATATTATAATCATTTAATAATTCATTTATTTTATTTTTTTCGGTATTTTCTCTCTGTTTTATATTTTGCAATAATTTATTATTAGTTGATATATAATTTTCTTTTATTTTAATATGCTCGGTTTCAAGTGTATTAATTTGTAGTAATAGTTTATTTATGGTATCATTATTATTAGAAAAATATATAAATGCCTTTTTGAAGATATTAGATAATATTTTAAAATAACATTGATTAGTTTTACATGGATAAGGTGGATGGGTGTTACTAGGCATTTATAGTATATAAATATATAATATTTTTTACCAAAAATATTATGTAAATAAATTATAATAAAAATATGTTAATACATTATATATAATGTTTAATAAATATTTATCAATTTTAGAATTAAATCAAGGGGCATCTCAAGATGAAATAAAAAAAGCATATAAAAAATTAGCAATGAAATATCATCCAGATAGAAATAAAGAGCCTAACGCAGAAGATAAATTTAAAGAAATTTCAGACGCATATCAAATATTAACTGGTAAATCACAACCGACAATGGATAGAACAAATAATAATAATTTTGGATTTATAAATCCAAATGATTTATTTGCCCAACTTTTCGGAAATAATTCAAGACAAAGTTTTATGAATATTCAACCACAAATGTTTAATCAAAATGGAATACCTATACATATAGCAAATATCTCACCAAATGTTGTAAATAGATCATCGTCTATACAAATCGTAAATGGACACAAAATTGAAACTATAACAGAAGTAATAAATGGTCAAATACGACGAAAAAGAATAGTAACAAAAATGTAACAAAATTAACAAATTAACAACATTTTCTTTTTTTATTAGTAGTATTAAAAGATTCATCAATAAGTAATTTATTACCAAGATAATTGATCGATGGATTAATATTAGGATTAATAACTTGATTAGTAATTTGATTGGTAATATTATAATAGTGTAAGTTTGTGATTTGATTTATAATTTCATTAGATAATATATTTATGTTTTGTGTATTTTGTGTATTTTGTAAATTTTGTAAATTTTGTGGATTAGATTTATATATTTTATTTTTATTATTTATTAGAGTGTTACCTTTACGTTTAGATTTAATTCGGGGATCTTCATTATTAAAATCGTATATAAAATTACAATCAAATTCATATGGATTTTGCATAATAATATATATAAGTTATTTATATATATTATTATTTGATTTCAATTATATTAATAATTTATTTAAACATCTAAAATAGTAGTTTTAAATATCATTCCACTTACTAAATAGGGGTCCATATTGGAAGATGGTCTACGATCTTCTAAATAACCTTTTTTATTATCATTTGTAGTATTCGGAATTCTAATTGATGCGCCACGGTTAGCAACACCAGAACTAAATTTATCAAATGAAGCGGTTTCGTGTTTTCCAGTCATACGTAATTCATTACCAGAACCATAAACAGCCATGTGTTCATCGTGTTTGAAAGATAATTTATCTATAGCATCAGTAATATAGTCTAATCCAGATTTGTTGTCTGTACCTTCTCTCATAAATTTAGTACTATAATTGGTGTGGCAACCAGAACCATTCCAGTCACCTAAAATAGGTTTAGGTTCAATATTAATAGAAATATTAAATTTTTCAGAGACACGATGTAAAATATATCTAGAAATATACATTTGATCTCCAGCAGAGATACCTTCAACTGGACCAATTTGATATTCCCATTGTCCAGGAGCAACCTCAGCATTAATACCAGAAATAGTTAAACCAGCATATAGACAATGTTCATAATGCATATCAATTAAATCTCTACTGAAAGCATTTTGTGAACCAACACTACAATAATATTGTCCTTGTGGATTTGGATTTCCTTGACTTGGAAAACCAATTGGTTTTTCTGTAGTATTAGAAAACATAAAAAATTCTTGTTCCATACCATACCAAGGTTTTGCCTCTAATTTTTTATCAAATATTTGTTTAGCCCAATGTCTAGTATTAGATTCTAATGGATCACCATTAGGTTTGTAAATATCACACATAACTAAAATATTCTCTCCTCGACGAAAAGGACATTTAAAAATAGCACATGGTTTGATTATAACTTCTGAATCTTTTCCAGAAGCTTGTTTTGTGGAACTACCATCGTAATTCCATTCAGGCAAACAATCGTGTAATTCAATAATATCATTATATTCTAAAGTTCTAGCTTTAGATCTAAGTTCTCCATCTCCTCCAATCCAAATATATTCGGCTATAATTTTCTTCATTACAATATAAATATTATTATATTATAATAAACAACAATATTTATATTGTAATATAATAACAATATTTATATTGTAATATAATAACAATATGTATTTTAACAACAATAATAATATTTACATTTACGAATTAATAAATCATTTTCTTGAATTAAATTTTTATTAAAATTTGTTTGTAAAAATATAGTTTGTATAGTTGGATGTATATTAATAACAATATCATTAAAATACGGTGAATTTATATAATTTTTTTCATAATTAATATTATTTAAAATGGTATAATATTTACAAATATAATAACAAATTCGCAAATAATTAATTAATGATAATTTATTATTTTTTATAATATATTTTAATTTAATAATAAATATTTTAATTATTTTACTATTATTATTGAAAATATTTTTAGCAAATTTAATATAACAATAATTTATTTTACATATTGGACAACATGGATGTACATTTTTTTTTACTTGAATTTTCGACCATTTTAATATACATTTTACATGAAATAAATGATTACAAAATAAAAAAGAATCTTTAAAATATAATTTTTCTAAACAAATCGCACAATCAGGTAGATCATTTGATAGATCTGTAGATAATATATTTATAGAGTTTATTTCATTATTATTGTTATTATTATATATATTCATAATTATTAATATTATATAACATTATATTCAAATTATAATATTATATATATTATAATATATAATGCTTCTTGGAGTAGTAAATAGTTTAGGAAGAGTTTTGTTCGGAGGTAAAGGTGGCAGAGAACAAGCGTTAATTAATTTGGTTTCATATATAGTGGTATTATGTGTTGTTTTATTTATTGGACAAAAATTATGGAATACTATCTTGGTAGAATTAGTCGATGGTATTAGACCAGTTAAAAATATATGGGAATTACTAGGATTACAAGTATTACTTGGATTATTATTGTGTAATTAATTATAATAATAGTTTGTTTACGATGAATAAAATTTAATGTTAATTATAATTAATATTAAATTTTTTATAGTTTTTTATAGTTTTTTATAGATTTTTTGGATTTTTTGGATTTTTTGGATTTTTTGGATTTTTTGGATTTTTTGCCACCTTTTTTTAAAAGTTTAGAATGTGAATGTATTAAATTGTAAAAATCAATACCAAATATGGTAAAATAACTTATTAATTGAGGGTGGGTTTTTATCATAGAATTTAAAATATAACTGTAAGTATTATCAACTGGACAGTTAAAATCATTTGTTTTAATCATTCTATCTTTATGAAATTTATGAAGATCAACCATAAATTTTGGAATTTTTTCGCTACGTAATGTTGGACCTTTTCGTATATATATTCCCTCACTTAATTGTGTCATGACAGCGATATTATAATTTGAAATTATTTGATTAAATGCAACAATATATTGTTCTGTCCAACCTTGATCCATCATTTCATTTTCTTGTAAGTCATATTTATTAGTAGATGCGGTTATAGCTATTGGGTTTAATGGGCGAGCAAAAGTACCATAATACAAAGTATTAAAAAGTTTACTAAATAATTCCACACCTTCAATAGTTGATGGTACAATTTCCTGACTTTTACCAAGTAAATCAATTGTTTTTATTGATGATGTTTTAAATAATAAAAAAAAATGATATAATAATGCAAGCGAATGAGTTGCACATAACCCGTCGTTATTTATTACTTGTGCATTACCAGTATCCATTCTTTCTCTAATTTCTAAAGATTGAATTCCTGTTGGAATTTTTGCTTCTGTTTTTTTTAAAAATGTAATTTCATATTCTGCTTGTAACCACTGAGTTAATTGAGTATCGAGTTTATCCGGTTCATATTGTATATGTGTATCTCCATGTGGATCAATACGTATCGCGGTTATTGTTTCAGACCCATCATCTGTATCAAAATTAATACCTTTATCAATTAAAATATAATTAGCATGTCCAATATTTGTATAACCATCATCATATCTTATAGTAAGAGTAATAACAATAAATCTAGCAGTTTTATTGTCAACACATTCATGTAATTGTGTTCCAAATATACTATGAGTTTTTTTTTGTAGGTCAGATTGAACATGTGGCGGGTTGTATGTAGCATTAATTTTCCAAACAATACGAGACATCTCTGGGTGATTTCCAGATATTGGAGCACAAAAAAGTGTATGATTTTCATCATTGATAATATTTAAAAGTGAAAGTAAAGAATAAAATCTATATTCAATAGATCCTTCGCTCAAGAAAGTAGTATTTAATAAACGAGGAATATTTGTTTTTGGATCAGTAATTTGTGTTAAAGATGCTGATTGTGATGTACCAGCCATAATATATATATATATATATATAAGAATTATAATAGTTTATGAATTTTAGAAATTAGATCATCTAGAATTGGCTTTTGTAAAGATTCATAATCAATATATTTTTCATAATAGTTATATTCATTATCATTGTAGTTATAAATTATTGGTTGTTCAGGAATCGCTCTTATTGGATACGGGAAATGATTTGTCGTACGATAATTATAAAAAAACTCTTTTCTTAATGTTTGCATGTTTTCATTATTATTTATATTATTTTTTGGCAAATAACAAAGATATTGAACAATTCGTTCCTCATCGCAGGTTGGTGTACCACAGGTGTTTTGATGAAATGTTCTAGAATCCCATAATACAAGTGATCCAGCATCAACTTCTAGTATTTTTTTTTTATCTTGGATAGTATCAATATATTCTTGTTCTATCATATACCAATCGCTATCGCTAGTTATATTGTAAATATTAGAATGATCTTCATGAAGCTTATGACTACCTTCATATACAACAAATGTTCTTTCTTTATTTGATGTTAAACTAACAAATGACTGAATACAATGCCTCTCTTTTTTTAAAGCAGATTGATCACTATGTATCCAATTTGTTGGAGTTCCGATATAATCGGACGGATAATAACAACATCCATCAAAAGACGTAACTAAAGACTCAGTATTCCAGATAGATTTAAAAATAGAAATAATTTTAGGATTGGTTCTAACGAGCCAAGCAAAACGTTGATGACCAACCTGATGATATTTAAAAATTCCATTATGTTCCATAAGATTATGAAAATGATCCAAATATTCAATACTATTTTTCCATTTATTAAATTCATAAATATATTCTTGAATTTCATTATTATTTAATATATTTGGAATTACAACATAACCATTTGAGTCTAAAGAGTCGTTTATTTTATTAATATCAAATATAGTATTCATAAATAGTATAATATATTATAAAATACTTTATATTTAATAAATAAATTAGAAAATATCATTAAAAATTATGAAAATATTAATAAAAAAAAATAAAATATTTTTATGAATATAGTGTGATTAAAATATTTGTAAAATTATATATATACTTACTATATATAATGGGAAATATAATAGAAATTATGCAAAAATATTTTGGTGATCAAAATAATAAATATAAAATCGAAAAATTAGAATTAAAAAAAAATATAGATTTATTAGAAAATAAAATAAAATTATTAGAAAAACAAGGAAATATAAACAATATATCATCAGAAGAAAAGTGCGACGTATGCCGAGAAGAAGAAATACAGCAAGAAAAAGATTTAAAAGAGTCGGTCATGAAAATAGTAGATAATATGTTGGAGAATGATGGTATAAATAGTAGTTTATTACCAGATTATATAGAGAGAAAACTATATACAAATATTTTAATAATGATAATAAGCTTATTAAAAGAAACATTAGAAACTACGAATGTAACATTATTAAATCAAAAAATCTCATTAAAAGTGGAACCAAATAAATAATTATCTAATCATAAATATAATGGGAGCAGTATTATCATATATACAAACAACAAATAGAATCCACGAATTAGTAAATAGAAAAATATATGGAAGGTGTTATGATTGTAAAAAAGGTATAATTTTAGATGAAGAATATACATATTATTATAAAATTATAGGATTAGGAAAACACAATAATAAAATAATATGTCAAAATTGTTTAAAAAATAAATTTATAAAATATATTGTATAAAATTATTTATAGTTCATCAATAATATCATAAACAGGATTTATAGAGTTTGTAATTAAATCGATATAACAATCAAATGGTGCGACAAATTTAGTAGAGCATTTTAATAATTGCCAAGATTGTTGTGCAATCCATTCACCGCTAAATTTTCCAAATATTTGTTTAAATTTAGTTTTATTTTCATAAAATGCAATAGCATTAACTAGAGTTTTTTGTTGTTCATCACTAAGTTCTAAAAATTTAACAACATTTTTTCCTTCTAATGCGTCTGATAAAAGTTTATTATTATTTTCTTTGGCTTCGAGACGTTTAGTTTCAAGATAAGTATAACACATTTGCATGTCGTTATTAGATTGACTTATAATATTTTTACATTCTTTAAAACTTTGTAAAATTTCATTTGCTCTACAATTATTATATTTATTCATTATATCGCCAATGTTATCTTTGATATCTAATTTAGATTTATTAAATTGATTGATTATATTTTTTTCTTCTTCGTTTAAAATATTAATTCCAAGATTTTCAATTTTCCATTCGATTGTTAATAGTTTATTAATACCAATATCTTTTTCTATTTTATTTAAAAAATTAGATTTTTTAACTTTATGAGATTCTATTGTTTTAATAAGTGTTTCCTTTTTATCACTACAAGATTTAATATCAGTATTCGACGATCTTATAATTTTACCAGATTTAACAGACTCAGCCATTTTTTCCATATCATTTTGTTTAGGATCAACTGGTGTATCATCTGTATTAAATATATTTTTTATATAATCCCCTAAACCACCTTTTAGTTTTTTAGTTTTAGGTTTAGATTTATTTTTATAGGTTTTTTTAGATTTATTTTTATAGGTTTTTTTAGATTTATTTTTATAGGTTTTTTTAGTTTTATTTATATTATTTATAT
>Ga0115006_10001530_pt1 | contig 14476 bp, 13 predicted proteins | sample ArcOceMetagenome_3_FD_88943 | JGI IMG/M metagenome (GOLD analysis project Ga0115006, IMG submission 88943) | Marine eukaryotic phytoplankton communities from Arctic Ocean - Arctic Ocean- Svalbard ARC20M Metagenome | ecosystem: Environmental > Aquatic > Marine > Oceanic | place: Arctic Ocean...
CTCTCTCTCTCTCTCTCTCTCTCTCTCTCTCTCTCTCTCTCTCTCTCTCTCTCTCTCTCTCTCTCTCTCTCCGTGTTTGTCTCGTAGCGTGCGAGGCTCTTCAGCCCGGAGAGCCGGGCGTCGTGGTCGCCCTCGTCCGTTCCCGCACTCAGGGCTGCCGAGATGCTGATGGACTCTGTTGAGGCAATAGGTTTTACGTGTTCACAAAATCCGGTTATTGCACGTCTACTATGCCAGTTGACACCCTATGGCCATCGGGACATGTCTCGATAACGATGTCGGCTCAACAAACAAGATTTATTCTTACAAAAAACATGAGCCTAATCTGTACACCTGAAATTGTGCGATTTGGAAAAAATCCATTTGAAAAAAGTGTGCATCGATAGTGCGTCGGGAGCGTGGTTGGGCGCCCAACCGCTGCTTGGCCCATTGCAGTGCTGGCAGATCGTCCCGCCTCTCCATCTCCCCAACATAAGAATCCCATTGACGATGATTAGCCTTACTATGACCTCTTCCCGGTGGAAGGTGGTGCGATATTACCCGCAGAGTTTCCCTGTCCAACTTGCCCAAACTCTTTGCACATCCATCTCTCGTTCCGCCCGGCAAGTCATCACAACCTTGGGACGACGATATGCACGGGACAATCTTCTTGCAGAAGTTGGGAGTGGATACCGGTCACTGGATACCAGTCACCCCTCGTCCTCCCGTTTGTTACCTTGTCGTCGAAAGAGTCTTGCTACCGTTCCCGCCCTTCCTACTCGCATCGTGGCGAAAAATGGGACATGAGGAGTCTTCGAAAAGAACGAGGCCATGAATAATCACGAGGCCAAGGGTCAAGCGCGCACGCGCGCTTGCATCATACAAGCATCCGCCACTCCCCCGAAAATTCCCCTCCCAAACAGGACGGGAGCACAGCGGCATCGACAAACTGCAACATCTTCGCTTTGGCCTTATTCCAGTTGGCCTCCACCTCGACCTTTTCAGCCGTGCGCGCGGGAACGAAGGGTTTAAACATCTTCCAGGCCGGTGGAAAGTACGAGGGCGCGTTCACAACGATAATCTGTTGATTGCAGTGTGAGTGTGTGTTATTTGCCGGCACGAGTATATGATAATCACTCGCCGATCCGAGCGGGAAGAGTCAAGGTAAGAGAGGGCGTGAACTGGTTCATGTGGGTGTGCTAGCGTTTCGGCGAGAGCTCAAACCCTTCGGAGGTGCCGCACAATCATGGTCTTCTACCACACGGAAACACGCACACCTCACCTAGTAGTACATAATCATAACACGTGCACGCACGAGAACACACACATACAGCAACCTTGGCAAACCATTCGGGATAACACTCGGCGAGGTCGACGCCCAGACGACCTCGCCGGTCCACATTGCACTGATGCCACTTCCTGCCCCACTGCACTTGATTCATAGAGCAACCGTCCAGGTCAAATATCTTGACATAACCAACGAGCTGTCGGGTCTGGAGAAAGGCCTGGTCCAGCTGCAGGAAGCTCCACTCCATCATGTGCATCATGTAGGCGTCTTGCGTTTCCGCGTCGATTGCAAACAGCGCCGGCCAATCAAACTTAGCGATGCGTTCTACACTCAGCGGACGCCCGCCGCGCGCGCGCCCGCTGCACACGTCAAAGGACGAGTGCACGTACGCCCGGTGATGCTCCGCATACCCCGGGAATTGCCGCGGCTGCAGGGTGCCGTCCTCCATGCGGCGGCGGATGCTATCGAGCTGGTTCTCCTCTCGGAACAGCAACATGCGCTTAAACTTCTCCGCTGCGACCCTGGGGTCCCACTTGAAGCCCGCCAGAAAGCGGAGCGCCCACACATCGCGCAGCGGCTGCCGGCCCACTACGCTGCGGGACAAGACCTCGGGGCCGACCGCTGCGAGAAACGCATCTACGATGCTGCTCTTGTATGCCAGGAGCTGCGCAACCGAGCATGCGGCGCAACGCACGACCGCATCATCGCTGTCGCGCAGCTGCCCATTGGAGGCGTCCCCGAGGGGCGCTGGCTTGCCCACCGCCACTGCGCCTGGTCCGACCATCGCGGCATCGCACCGGCCCCCGGTCCCGCCACAGCCGCTCGTGCTCGCGCTCTCCTGAGCAAGGTCGAGGCTGAAGGCGCCAGTGGTCATGACGCTCCGTCCCCGCTGCGGAGCTGGGTCGCGCTCACACGTCAGGTCCCGTGGGCGCGCGACAATCGCAGACGCGCAACAGCCATTGCGTTCGCAAGACAAATCCCCGTGGGGCTCCGCGACGGGCCTATGCGCACGGCTCCCAGCGGCGAAGGTGGGCGATAGGGACCGGGCCGGCGGCATGGCGCGGTGCGGGGGCGGGGGCATACCCAGCAAGCTCTGCGTGCTGCGCACCGCACGATGACGCCACAGCCAGTGGTGATGTTTTGGACGGAGAGTCGAGGACGGGGGCGGATCTCGGAGAATTCTGGGGCTCCCCGAGGACTTACCTTGGTACCCCCGGTTTTCAGTACCCTTGGTACCCCCGGTTTTCAATCACGCTGTATTTTACCACATGCAAAATCTGCAAAGTGCACTTTCCACACCTGTCACGTCGTGATATTTGATCTTTGTCGTGAGTTGAAGTTCCACGAACCAAACATTAGGATCTCCCTCGGAAATGCAAAAAAAAAAAATGCACTAATGATCTTGACCAAAGTGTATGAGGCGGGGCGGGCGTTCAGAGCGGCAGGCGGAGGGGCGGTGGGCGGCGCGCGGCGCGCGGGCGGGCTCGGTCGCGGGCGCCGGCGGCTGGCTTGTGCTGGCGGCGGGCCCGCGCGCCCGCGGGCTGCTATACAGGCTGTGGCAAGCCACACGTGCCTCCTCGCCAGAAATGCGCCTGGGTGGAGGCGGCGGCTGTGCGGGACGCGTCCGGCGGCGAAGGGGGGCGCGCGGGGATGCGCGGCGAGCGGACTACGACTTCCATGCACCGACTGGACCATGGGGACCGAGCGACGCCTCACCACAACGTTGCCTGGATGGCATACACACTTGTTGCATTCAGAGTTGGTGCGTTAAGAGAGGTGCTCCAGCATTCAACGAGCGCGAGGACGTGATCTGTGCAAGCAGGCAGGAGCTAACTGACGGGAAGTGTTGTTCTTGACTGTGTAGGAGTATCCAGCAGGTTTGATCACGGATTTTGTTGCTGTCATGCCCCGTCTTCTTACGCGCCGTGAGCGGCCCTCCTGGCCGCGTAGCTTCCCCCTCCCTCCTTCTCCCTCACGCCGTGAGGTGACACAAACCGAGGTTGATGATGTGTTTTTTGACTCTTTTTTGCGACCCCGCACCTGGGACTTATCAGCAAGCGCGCTTGCGCGCTTGACCCCCGCCCCGGCGGGGACAAAATGAAAATGGACTGTAGTGCGTAGTGTACTACCCTGAAATCCCTCTCTTCCCGTGGCACAATCCTCGTTTTAAAGTATTTTTGAAGACTCAGACGGTTGGCCATCTGCAGCACATAGGTGATAGTACACGGATGATAACGTAGAAATGATCTGTGTGCTGCGACCAGGTACACGACGCTCGACGCTCCTGCTCCTTTATCATTTTTGTTTTATGCTACATAATAATATATTGAAACGTCCAACTAGGGATTGGCGGTGTCAAAGGGGGCGGAACTGCTTAAGAGCCCTTTCGAGGTCTTGATCAAGCTCATTCACCAACCCAAAGATTTCGCGGTAGTAGTCAATGTCGTCAGAGACACTGGTGTGCAGCATTTCAAACGCTCGGTGCAGCTCTGACACCAAGCCCTGCGCCTGCTCCATCAGCGACTCGTGGCTATCGCCCGGCTCTGCCATGGATCGCGATGCCACCTTGCCTCTGCGCATCGATACCTTTTGTGATGACCCTGGTCCCGCAGCTTCTCGTGCTTCCCTGGCAGGTGAACGACCGCGGTGCGCCGAGCCAAATGGAGTTGCATGTGCGGGTCGGGAGCTGCGCGACGGGGTTCCTTCCTCGCTCCCCGAGCTCTCTTGCTCACCGGCATTGAAGAAGGACGAAGCAAGATTTTTCGCCTTGCTTTGTCGCTCAGATTTCAGTTTCGTCGGCGAAACCTTTGCTGGCGGCTTCCCCTGGGCACCTGCCGCAGGGAGCGAGAGCCACGGAGAGTTCTGCAAGTGTCTGAATTTGTCCAGCACGCTACCCAGTGCTTTGATAGTGTCGCCCGCACACGTGCCAACGGCCTCACGCTGCTGGTCCAAGTCCAGGCACAAGTACATTCCCTCTTTAACTTCTTCAAGCAGCCACGTAAGCACTTCATCTTTCTCGGAAAGAAGCACACTCAGTGCCTGCAGCTCCTTTTCGACCTCGTGCTCATGTGCCAGGAGAGCATCTTTTTCCCGCAGCAATGTTTTCAATCGTTGTATCTCGTTCTCCGCCTCGCTGCAGTGTGCTTGCAACCTCTCAGCCTCCTCATCCTTGTCCTGTAACTGGCGGGCCAGAGAGTCGGCCTTCTCGTTCAGCTGGATTCTCGCTTCCTCGAGGTCGTGTTCCAATGCGCTACACTGGTTGCTGCACGTTTCGATCTGCAAGTCTCTCTCTGTCAGTTGCTCTGCTCTCTTCACGAGCTCGCCCTCAGCGCCTTCAAGACGGCGCTTCAGAGTGCTGTACCTCGTTTCCGTCTCTTGAAGCTGCATGTCTTTTCCCACAAGCAGCTCCTCCGTCCGCTGGAGTGCATCCTTAGCTTGTTTAAGCTCCTCACCCAATCTCGTGTGACGTTCTTCGCTACATTGAAGCTGATCATCCCTTTGCTGCAACTGCGCTGTTGCTTCCGCCAGATCGTCCTTGATTTTTCCGACCAACTCGTCGCTCTCGCTGAAACGAGCGTTCGCCTGATCCACGTATTGGCTCTTGCTCTCGAGCTGCATATGGAAGAAGAATCATCATTTTGAAAACGGCTCCTACTCGCGTGCCCGTCGCAAGCGGCGGCGACAGGCAGGGGTCATGCAACAGATTAGGGAATGATAAACAAATCTTACCTCGCGGGCCTGAGAGGCGATGACGTCGTTTTTGGTGTCAGCTTCCGTTTCGCAAGCCACAAGGCGATCGCGCATACGGGTGATGACTCTGCAGATCTCGTCTGCTTTTTCTGGAAGCCCTTCACTGACCTGAGAAACCTGCATGCACAGGAGCCATGAGAGTTCTGCATGAGCGTGCGTCAATGGCTGGAGCAACGACTCGTTAGAAGAAACCTGGTCCGTTGCCATAGCAGTCTCGAGATAACACCAGGCTTGGGTGCCTTCCACTTGTGCTGCAACCACAAGCCAGATCCGATCCATCATGACTGACAAGACCTTTTGCTGAGTCTTGTACTCTTCCACTAGTGTGTTCAAATCAGCTTCTCTGTGTAGCGAGGATTCAAATGCGTCGTTGAGGTCGCGCACCACGGAATCGAAGTCAAACGAGATCCTTTCCAGTTGATATCTCAGCAGCGAAGACTCTCTGCTGAATGCTGACTGTGACATGTCCTTCGAAGACAAAGCATCGTCGAGCATCGACTGCAGTTTCTCACACTGGGCGGTCTTTGCCGTCAACTGTGCCTTAAGAGAGAGCTTGCCTCCATGGACCTTTCGCTCCAAAGCAGAGTTGTCTTGTTTTAGCCGCAAGATGCTTTGCTCTGCGCGCCGTGCCACGGCCTCCATTTCATGTACTGCACGCTGCAGACGTCCATGCTGCTCAATATGCTCTTGGTGCTGCACTTCGAGCCTGGCTTGTTTTGCTTTTGACTGACTTAACTGAGTGCGCAAGTTCTGTGCAGATTCACAGGCCATTGAGCACGCCATTGCACAATTTCCCACTGAAAATGTGTAGCGCCCGGTCGCCTCAGAGAGTGCGGTTACCTCCGAGGATGGTGATTCTTTTCCGTGAATTGCAGCACAGAGTTTTTGGATAAAGACAAACGCATTCTCGAGGTCCTTCTCCATCATTTGCACGTGGGGCTTTTGGTCTTCATACCGTTTGGATTCGTCTAAAGCTTCTTTTGCCATAACTTCCATGACAACCGACCTGTTGCTGACATCTTCGACTTCAGCGCTTAACTTGCGGTTGAGATCCTGCAGCTCGATTACCTTCGTTTTCACCTGCCACATACAAGGCGTCAGAAGCCTGTGATGTAACAGGACCAAGGCGGAAAATTGAACTGCTGACGCAACGACCTGCATAAGCTCGGAATGCATGGCGACTACCCGATTACATGCCTCCACGCCGCGTCTCCTCAAATCTTGTCCGGCACCGAAAATATCGCCTGAAATAGCCTCCAGTAGCGAGTCATCATTTCTCAAAGGCTCTTGGCGGTCGATTGATGCACACAATTTTTGGATCAAAACGAATGCGGAGGCTAAGTCTCTTTGCATAGAGCTGACTTCTTCTTTTGTGCCAGCAAATTTCTTTGAATCTTCAAGAACCTGGTGCAATCCGACTTCCATAACGAGCGATCTGTTGTTTGATTCTTTCACCTCCGAAGATAGCTGCACACACTCTTCCTGCAGCCGGACAATGGATGTTCTACTTTTCGATAACTCCTCCTCAAGCTTTCTGCAATTATTTCCCTGTTCTCTCAAAGCGCTTTGCTCCCTGGCACGAGATGATTTCATTTCTTCTTGTGCCATTAAGACTATTTTTTCACATGCTTCCACCTGTAAAGGGGACGCCCCCGCATTTAAGAACAGAAATAGTCACGGATTCAGTACATTGATTTAGCATCCTAACTGTTGGGAACTGTCCTGTTGGGAACTGTCCGACTTAGTATCAGTATAAGTGTCCGACTTAGTATCAGTACAAGTGATGGTAAGCTTCAGACTTCTTGCGAAATGTCCTTGAACCTATCCAATTATAGAACATATCATTAGCATCGTCTCACCCTAGCAGATACTTGAGAACTTATTTAACTTCAGGTTTTCCACTATTGACCCGCAGTTCAGTGCCTGAAGGCTGCGAGCTCCTTAACTGCTGAAACTCTTGAAACATGAGCATGCACACAAGGCACTTCGCACTACCCTGATTTGATCATTCGTGTTCTTACCTGTCCCATCAGCCGACTGATGATGTCTCCTTCCTTGTACAACTGCTCATAGGCAGCCTGCCTCAGCGATTGTTGTGTCGCTTGAGCTCTTTTGTGCGTATGATACAGCGCTGTCTGCATGTGCATGATTGTTTGCAGAACAAGATCTGCGCCCAAAAGACACTTGTCGAGGACTGTGTCGACTTCCCCATGTTGCTGCTTTGTTTGTTGCTGCACTTGTTGTAGATTCTGTTCATGCTGATCACAGAGCTCTTGGGTTGCTGCCGCGAGTCGAGACTCAGAGGACGCAAGTTGTTCGCTCTTGAATCTGACTTCTTCCTCTAACATTTCGATGCGCTTCGTCGACCATTCATCCGGTCCCGACTGTTCTTGTTTCTCGTCTTGCAGCTCCTTTATTTGCACCGTCAGAGCCCAGATCTGATCTTCATACTGACGTATTTTGTCGCTTTTGTAATCATCTTGGTTCAGGATAGATCTTTGTATTGATTCGACTTGCGTTCGGGCATTTTTAAAGTTGGTCCGCAACTGCACGGCATGCGACATGGCCTTGTTGCTCGCGAGTTCCGAGTGATGATAGAAGTTATCACTTACTTCGGTGTACTCGAGAAAGTCTGGCACATCTTCTCCGCAAATTGCTGCGTACATCTTCTTGTTCATGTCGGTCAGATGTTCAAGCCGTTTTACCTTCTCAGCAAGTTGTGCCTCGGCATTTTTCTTCATTTCAGTCCACGTGGCCTCGACATTTTCATGCTTCAGGTGGACTTCGTGCATGCGCTTTGTAACGGCAAACAGTTGGTCTTCCAGCTTTTTGATCTGTTCGTCACGTTGTGTGATAGTTCTCAAATCATCTTCGTGCAGTCTCTTCAGGTGATCCGATCTTGCCACAAGCCGTTCTTCTCGGAGAGTCGCCTGCTCAACTGCAGACCTTAGATCGTGGCTTTTCCCACGCTCATCTTCCAAAAGCTCAACCTGCTTCTTCAGTTCCAATTTGATTTTTTCCGTCTCTGCCTCGGCTACCACTGAAGCGTGTTCAGCAACCTGCACCTCTTCCAGCAAAAGTTCGATTCTTTGTTTCTTCGCTTGCAAAAGCTCTGCACCTCGCCCCTCATTTTCTAGGATCTGATCTTTCAACACAACTTCTCTGTCTAGAGTCATGGTTAGTTGCAGCTTCAAATCGGCCAATTCCGTGCGCAGCGTCTCGCGCTCATTTTCAAGCGAGTTCACTTCCACTCTCAGCTGGTCTTGCCCCTCGCGAGCAGCAACAATTTCTTGCCGGGCTGCAGCCAGCTCCTGTCTCAGACCTTCAATCATTTCATTTTTGTGCGCTATCGAATCCTCATGACGCTGCTGTTGGCTCAGCTTCTCTTCTGCAGAAATCTTGAGAGCATTTTTAGACTCAGCTAGCTGAGAGAGAGCTTGAAATGCATCAGATTTGTGATGCTCAACTTCGCGAACAGCCGCATCTTTCTCGTTCTTTGCGTCTTTCAGCTGGAGTTGACATTGAGTGAGATCCTGTTCGAGTTGCTGGAGGCGAGAATCTTTCGCGTCGACGGCGAGTTGCAACGTCAATTTGTGTTTACCATCGTTTCTGTGTTGCTCCTGCAGCTCTTCGACGCGAGCCTTTGCATCTTCAAGTTCTTGCTTCGCCTCGTCCCATTGCATCTTCAACAGGAGCTGATCCTTGCAGCTTGCATCCACCACAGTCTCGAGCTCAGCATTTTTATTGAGCCCTTCCATCAGGCGCGAGTTGAGAAGTTTCTGCTCCTCCTTCAGAGCCACTAGATCTTTGGACAAATCATCAGCACGTCGAATCTGATCCTTCTCACGCACCTCAGAGGCAATGAGGTCCCGCTGCACTTTTTCTAGTGAGACGCTCAAAACCTCGACTTCCTCCTCCCGTGCCTGCAAATTGTGGTTTAATTGTTGTTCGCTCGCTTTCAATTGCGTCAACTCGTCGTTGATTTGAATGGCCCTTTCCCTCGCTGCTACTCCTATTTCAGACCAACTCGTCGGTTCTTGCACACACAATGCCTCAACAAGAGATGTGTCTCCTCCGGCAACGTAGCCTAAAACTTTCCATTGCGCGTCAGATTCTTTCTCCTCCTCATGACGTTCCACGTGTTTTACTTCTTCATTCTCCTCTCCTTCACTACAGTTTTCCTTCGAATTCCTGCACGAGAATGCGATAGAAGGAGCCGGTGTTAATGAAGAAGCGCGAGATACAGAGGGATCAATTGCCATGCACAGCTCCTCAAAGATTGTTTCAAAATTCTTCTGATCTCGTAATGTCCTCTCTTGGAAAGCTTCTCCGAATTTGGCGCTGTCTTCCAGCACTTGCCTGAGACTCACCTCCAACGACTGCGACCGCTGATTCGCCTGTCGCAGCTCTGCGGCAAGACGACGATTTTCGGATTCAGACTTTGCAGCTCCCGCAATGGTGTCTGCCGACTTCTGGTGTAACGCTGCATATTGGCTTTTGTAGTGAGCTACGGTCCGCTCAGTGCTGGCGCGAAATTTGTCCACGCGTTGTAGCACCATCCGTATCGTCCCTTCAAACTCCTCTACGCTGGCGGCGAGACCTGCGACCTTTTGAGCCTCTGCATACAACTGCTGTTCAAGGTGAACGCCTCTTGCGGTTTCTCGATCCAATTTCACCCGCACGTCTGCTTCCACGCGTTCAGCACTACACACACGTAATACGATACGATCGTGCTCTTCTTTAGTGTCCTGGTGAGCAGCCTTCATCTCCTCTAGAGCGCGATTTGACGATTCGACTTGTGCCTGCAAATCACTCATGACGCCATCGGTCGTCTTCTTTTCATGCTGCAACAATGAGAGGTCGTTGTAGGCTTCTTCCAACGCTCGTGACTTTCTCTGCAAATTCGATTGCAATTCCTTGTTTCTTTTGACCTCGTCCTCCAGCTCCTCGCGCAATGCTTCCGCAGTTGATCGCCGCCGCACATTTTCCTCCTCCGTGCACTTGAGCTTCGAGGTGCAATCTGTCACCTCCAGCTGCATTTGCAGCTTCATTTCCTGCAGTTGCGAGCAAAGCGTCTCGGTTTCATGGAACTTGGTCTTAAGATAGTCGACTTCACTATTTGCCGCAACAAGTTTTGCCGCAATCTCCTCAGTTTCTAATTCGGCAGAGCGTCGGGCTGAAATCTCGCGTCCCAATCGCTCATCTAAATCATGTATCTGCAAAACAAATTCACGAAGAAGGGGGCAAGACCGGAAACAAAAACAGTTTTAATGAAAGATATATACAGCCTCAGGGGCGCGCGCTTAATAGATTAGTCATCGAGGCAAGAGCAAGGTGGCACTTCTGAGATGCAACATGGGCTAGACAGGACCAGGACATTGATTACCTCAGCAGACACAGAACGAATGCGCTTCTCGCGCGCGACACTTTTCTTGACCTCGTCCTCCTTCTCTTGCCCAAGCGCCTCAAGCGCCCTGCACTTCGACTGCAACTCCTCATCAACATTCTGCTTCTCTCCCTTGAGTGTTTCATACCGCACCGAAATCTCTTCGAGCTCCCGCTGGAGGTTTTCCGCTGCAATCCTGAATCCCTCAGACTGTGCTTTGCACTCTTTTTCAGCAGCCTCTGTCCCCTCGAGTGCTTGGTAGAGGGTTTGAATCTTGGCAGAAAGCTCACCCAAGGAAGCTCGGTAACGATCCTCGGCCTGTTTAAGGGCGTGTGCGGAGATCATACGTTTGTGGGTCCACAAGATTTGCCTGCATGGCTACTAGAAACAGGAAATGCAAGAGCAAAGGGCACTTCGCGCCTGTACAGCATGTGTGCATTGTGCAGCAGGTGTACCTGCTTGGTGGCCTCCACCGTTTTCTCTAACTTGCCCTCAAGAGCGGAAATGGCGTCGGAGACGAAGACGTGCGACTGCCTATCGCTTTGCGAACGCATGTCAATGAGGGCTTTCATGGCATCCATCTTTCGCGTATCGCTGATGTGCAGATCGTAACTTTGGGTCATATCTGCTTTCACGGACCGCATCACTGTGTCGATCTCTCTTTTGACTTGAAAGAGCTCTTCGATGAGATGCAGAGTTATGTTACTACTTTTGCGGCGAGCCGACGCCTCACGCGCCATCCCCTCCTGCCACATCGCTGTATCTTGCTCCATTTCAGCCACACGCGCGCGCAGATGATCGGCACTGGCAAGCTCGGCTGTCATGTCTGAAAATTGCTCTTTGAGCAGGTTGAGCTGCGTTTCAGCGTCGAAATGCTTCTGGGTCAAAATCTGATTTGACTCGTCCTGCTCATGACATTTTCTATGCAGGACAGCAATTTGACCTTGAGCTGCCGACAGATTTGCCTGCAACGACTCCTTTATCTGCAACGCATCTTTTAGTGCCATTTGCAGCACAGAGGTATCACCCACACTTGAATTCCCACTAGCCTGTTGCACTTGTTGCAGTAATTTATCGCCTTGCTGCTTGCTGAACTCTAGTTTCCGCAATTCCATTGACATTTTGTCCTTGTCTTCGATTGCCCTTTGGTGACGTTCCTGCGCATCAGCGAGCTGCCTCCTTGCACCGGCAAGCTGATCTTCGAGGTGTTCTATGAGGCGCTGAGAGTCGTGGCGGTGGCGGGAGTCGTCCTCGTGATGCGAGATATGCAGGCCCATCATGTCCTTCGACTCCCTGAGCTTGGTTTCAGCGGACCTATTTTTGAAATGCACTGACATCAGCAGGCCGCTGGCAACCGGGTGGGCTCGGCAGTGGCGCCAAAGCCTCCCCAGCTCGCCGGCCCTACGAGCATTCTTCTGCAGAAGACGGAGCGCAGCAAGGCAAAGAAGGGGGGCAGAAACCATCTCAATCGATCAGCTTCTTCGCGCTCCCCCCGCTGTACACTAAGCTCCCTTCTCGCTTGCTTCAGCTTGTCCTGCCTCATTTTTAACAAATCAGTCTGGATCTTTCCCAGGTAACGCACTTGACCGCGCAGCTGCCTCTACTCTCCTCTCTACCTGGGCGATACGCCGTGCGTCAGTTTCACTGTTGAGATGGCGCTGCAGCTCTATGAGTTTTTCGTGCGCTGCTCTGATTTCATCTTGAAACGCAGCTTTTTGACGATGCGCCTGTGTCCGCCAGGTATCGCGCTCTCGTTTTGCCCTTTGCAGGTCCATATGCATCTCCTCCAAAGACCTCTCCGCAAGAGACAGATGCTGCTGGCCAACATCCACCGTAATGTCTGCTTCCGCCAGCCTTGCTTGCCCATCTTCCAAGCTGCGCTGCATCGCTTCTGACTCTTTGCGCAACTGCGAAATTTCTGCGCGCAGGCGCTCCCTTTCGGATTCACAGCGATCAAGCTCCTCTCTTGCAGCGACGAGGCTGCCTTCCGCCCTCATCGCCTCGGCGCATGCAGCATCTGCGAGAGGACGTTTTCGTCAGCGGTGCAGTGGAGGCTCTCCTGCTCGCAACAGCTGCCGCTACTACTGCAAGCAGTACCTGCCGAGCGGCTCAGCTCCAAGCCAGAGGCCTCAGTGTTGTTTCGTATTCTCTTGAGGTCTGATCTCATCACTTGGTTGTCTGTACGCAAGTCTTCGACGGTGGCCACCAGCTGCCCAGTGAAATAGCACGGACCATTGTTGAACGCGCATCGGCGGACGCGGACGTCGCACGGCACGACACTCGATGGCATGCAGGGGACAAGGAATCGAAGGGGCATACACTTACATCCTTGAGACATCCCGACAGCAGGTCGATCCACTCCTCCAAGCTGCAGTGACGAGCACCAACATGGGGAGGACATGGTCAGGGGGCGCGCGGGCGAGGCTAGACCTGCATGCCCGTGGCAAGGAGGGAAGAATCGCACGCGCAGGCCAGTCCGAGTGTCCAGACCTGCGTTCCTGCGCTCCCGCGGTGGCGGAAAGGAGCCTGTCGCCCTCTGCTAGCCGAATCGCCACGATGACCTGATTCACAATCACTCTCAGCTGGAGAGATTGTGGCTCTGCTGCCGCGCGCACACCAGGTGCGCTTGGAGGCGTGGACAACCTCACCTTGGCCGTGCACGTGGCCGCCTCCCGCCGCCATGCCGAAACTGCCGCTCCTGACCCGCCGTCCGGTTCCCCTTCCCCTTTCTCCCCGCTCCCCGCGAGCTGCCGCCCAGGCCCGCCCGTCAAGCAGCGCCCGCGCGAGGCTTTGAAAAAGACGCAGGCTCGCAGGCGCGCGCGGCGAGGCCAAACGCACACGGCGGCGCGCGGCAGGCTGGCGCTGCGCGTGCGCACCGCAGACGGGCGTCCCGCCATGCCGGGCCCGCCGACGCTGTCACGAGCCCGCCTCCCGGCGCGTTTGCCGCCGGGCCATCGGCAACGACAACATGGACCTTCCACGGTGTGGGCCGTGACCCCGACCCGCACAACCTTTTTTTTTGTTTCTTGAACCTGTGAGGTCACTGACTGGTCACGCACCCGGCCGTGCTAAAGTTTTACTGGTTTTTTTTCGCTGGGAGTCGAGAGAGACGGGGGCCATTCCCGAGATGGCGAAGCTGCGGCGCGTCTTCGCATTTTCGATGCTGCTCGGCACCGGCGGGGCGGGCGCGCTGCCAGGCAGTCTCCGGGCGGCTGCGGGTGCGCGGCACACGGGCGGCGCATGGCTCCGGCACTCGCGTGAGCACAGTCGCGCCCCCGGCATGCTCGTGGGTGCGCTCGGGCTCCGCGGCGGCTGCGACGAGGCCGCGGCCGCTGAGCCGCCGGCGGGCTTCGCCGCGCAGCTGTACGTCGCGCTCAAGGAAAATAAATCGCTGGATCCAAACGACCACCCGACTTCGCTGCAGTGGGTGCTCGCCGGTGAGGAGCGCACGGGCTGCACCACTTGCGGGCGCGCCGTGCCGGCGCCTGCGCCCCTGCACAGGCACTGACTTGTCGCACGGCGGGCAGTACTGCTCGCGGGATACATCGCCGTGGGTGCACCGCTGGCCCGCTACGTGCCCGCTCTGCAGGAGCTGGCGTACGTCGAGCCCAAGGAGGAGCCGCTCACGCAGGCGCAGCTTGAGCGGATGGAGCGGGAGGCGCTGCGCAAAGAGCAGGAGGAGGAGTTTGAGCAGGCCTTGATGGAGGACAGGGTCAAGGAGGCTGAGCGACAGGCGAAGCAAGACAAGATCGACGCGGCGCTACGTGCGGAGGAGGAGGCATCAAACGCCAAGTCCACGGCCATGGCGAGCTACACTGGGCGTATTGAAGCCGCCAAGGGCCGTCTCGCAGCGGAGCCTGCGGAGGGTGTGATGCTGCGTCTTCGCTGCCCTGATGGCCATCAGCTCACCCGCAAATTTGCGGCTGACGACATGGTGCAAACTCTGTATGATTACATCGACGTCGAGCGATACAACAAGGCCTCTAAGGTCAGCACGCACACACACAACGCGCACACGCGCACACAAGAACACACACATATGCGTGCGCGTGCGCACGCACACGCACTCGCGC
>Ga0115006_10001531_pt1 | contig 14475 bp, 17 predicted proteins | sample ArcOceMetagenome_3_FD_88943 | JGI IMG/M metagenome (GOLD analysis project Ga0115006, IMG submission 88943) | Marine eukaryotic phytoplankton communities from Arctic Ocean - Arctic Ocean- Svalbard ARC20M Metagenome | ecosystem: Environmental > Aquatic > Marine > Oceanic | place: Arctic Ocean...
AAGCACATGGAGAAGTGGTCCCCCTGGGTGAAGTCTGTGATGTAGACGATCCTATCTGCCTTGAGCTTCCTGAGCCTGTAGCTGATGGCGGCCATATCGGTACTGTCGTACCCGAAGCCGCCGTCGCTCTTCTGGACCATGAGGGGGATCTTGAAACTGGGAACAAAGATGCACTTGGCCCCCCCGTCCTGCACGACGAGGCCGAGGGCGGAGAGCTCCTTGATAGTACCAGGGATCATCGAGTTGTAGAACGACTCCCCGCACTCCTCCACCGTGACACCGAGCCTGTGATGAGCAAGGGGGTTGCGAGAAAAGCAAGAAAAGGGTCCGTTAGATATAGCACTAGCTGTCGCTTCGCTCCAGCCCTTCGCTCCCCTTCACCTGCTGTAGACCTTCTCAAACTCCTTCCTGCTAACGTCGCAGAGAACCTGCCAGATCTTCCTGCAGTCCTCGTCGCCGGCCTGGAGCTTGACAACGTTCGTCTGCGCCACCTTCTTGAACTCCTCGTCCTCGTCGAACTTCACCTTGGCGCCCTTGTAAAATCCCGTCAAGTCCTGAATGTCAACGTCCTCCATCTTGGGATTATCGCCGAACTTCTCCTTAAGGTATTGGATGAGCATACCGAACTGGGTTCCCCAGTCGCCGACGTGGTTGATGCGCTTCGTCTTGTGGCCCTGGTACTCAAGGATCCTGCAAACGGACTCCCCAATGATGGTGGAACGGAGGTGCCCGACATGCATGTCCTTGGCAATGTTAGGGGACGAGAAGTCAACCACGGTGAGACTGTCTTTCGCGACCTTGCTCATCCTCTCTGGCTTGGCGGTCCTGGCCTTGGAAAGGGCGCTGATGCCCTTGACGATGTAATCCTTGGAGAGAAAAATGTTGATGAAACCAGGTCCGGCAACCTCGACCTTTTCAATGATCGAGTTCTCGGGGACGGACGCGACGAGCTTCGCGGCAACATCCCTAGGGGACTTGAGTCCGAGGTTTTTTGGGAGCTTCTTCTGCAGCTCCATGGCGTTGTTGCACTGGAAGTCGCCGTTCTTGCTATCCTTGGTCAGGGTGACGGCGGGCTTCACTCCAAGGGCGGGAGCCATGGGGAAGGCTGCGTAAAGGGCTTCGCGGAATATCAGCCTGCGATGAGCGAAGCGAAGAGCGGGGCGAGGAGCGAAACGAAGAGCGGGGCAAGGAGCGAAGCGACGGGCAGTAGGTTGTTAGTTATCGCGCTATGCTGTATAAAAGCGTCGTTTCGCTTCTCCTGTCTTTCGTTTCCAACGCTAAATTTGTTAGCTCGTCGCTTCGCTCCTCATCTGATCTCACCTAACCTCGGAGATCACTCCTGTAGTCTCGTTGTTGTCAACGACAAAGGTTGGCACATCGACGAAGGCCTTGGAGAAGTACTCGTTCTGAGGGACGGAGGAGAGGAACGAAGTAAGGACTGCACTGCAGGAGAGGGGGGACAGGGAGGGAGTCGTAGAGGCAATGGGGAGAAGGGTACAGACGGCGTAGAGGTCGGCGACGCTCAGCTTGGACTCCGTCAACATCGAGGTGGACGTCGAGGAGAGGCGAGTAGTCAAGGTGGAGACAGCGGCATCCAACTTCTCAGGGAGCTGCGATGAGCGAAGCGAATCGCGAAAGAGGTTGGGATGATGGGCGAGGCGAGGAGCGAAGCGAAGCGACGAGTGGAAGCTTGCTAGTTATGTAGATATGCGGTATAATACTTTTGCTGTCGCTTCGCTCCTCGTCCAATCTTACCTTCTTTACCACAGCGGGGGAGAGGGTATCCTCAACAAAAGAGAGCCACTGCTGAACCTCAGCGTTGAAGATGTGCGAGCCCTTGGAGACGGCCAAAGCGCTCAGGCAGGCACGCAGACCAACGCACACAATGCCATTCTCGACCAACATGACGTTAGGGGCCTTTTTGAGGCCAGCGGAGGACAAGTAAGACTGGAGGGCCTCTCCCTTGGGAGGGTAGCAAGCAATGCTTGTAGCGGCACTGTATGAAGACGCCATTAACCTCGTCGCGGCGAGAACGGTGGCAACGTGCAGCTCATTGGCGCCGGTAACCTCAAAGGTACGGACAGGTGGAGGAGGAGGAGGAGCCTCCACCTTCTGCTTCTTATCCTTGCCCATAATACGAAACTGAGAGGGGGGGTGTGGAGGCGAAACATCGGTTAGCGTAAATTAAGGTCTGGTCGAAATCTTATTCCAACAATTCCTCCCTCAATTTTCGACGGTGGGAGTCGTGAGGGAACCTGTTTATGGCCAATTTAAATTTAATTTAGGCAACATCTTGTCAAGCTGGTGTTCAGGCCTTGTTCAGGCCTTGTTCAAGCCTTGTAGCGCGAATAATGTTGGTTAATCATTCAACTCACTTCTTTTGGTCCCCTCACAGAAAAAAACAAGAAAAACAAAAATGCTCCCGTCTCGCGAAGACATTAGGGTCACTCGACTTGTCGGTTTTGTTCATGACGAGCGTTTTTACTGGCATCACCAAGGCCAAATCACTGCAGGGTGCGATATTGCAACCTACAATCCTTCCGCAGGGGAGTTCGTCCAACCAATTGGGCATGGTGGGGGTTACTTTGAGAACGAAGCGACGAAGCGGAGGATGGCGAGCTTGATAGATGTATGTGGATTAATGAAGAAGCTCGATACGACAACTGTGAAGAAGAGGGCAGCCACAAAGGAAGAGCTAACATTCATACATGATCCTGCTTACATTGACAAAGTTGAGGAGATGAGCGGCAAGAATGGAGGTGATGCTGGAGACTTTGCCTTCTTCGGGCCTGGATCTTATCATATTGCTGCATTGGCTGCTGGGTGCTGTATTGAGGCTGTGAATTCAGGTGAGGCAGAGCAAGGAGCGAAGGACGGCTGGAGCGAAGGACGGCTGGAACGAAGGATGGCTGGAGCTAAGTGACAGCAAAAGCATTACACCGTCTTCCCGCATAACTAACAACCTTCCACTTGTCGCTTCGCTCCTCGCCATCCCTCATCGCAGTGCTTGACGGCTCTCTTGATAGCGCTTATGTGTTGTGCAGGCCGCCCGGCCACCACGCAGAAAGGGAGAGGGGTATGGGCTTCTGTCTGTTTAATAATATTGCGATTGCGGCCGATCACGCGATTCGAAGGGGAAAGAAAAGGGTCGCAATAGTTGACTGGGACGTCCACCACGGCAACGGAACCCAGCAAGTGTTCTTTGAGCGCGATGATGTGCTTTTCATTAGCGTGCATCAAGATAACCTCTACCCTCCAGCGAGTGGAAGTATGCACGAGATTGGGGCGGGAAGCGGTGAGGGTTTCAATATAAATGTGCCTCTCCCGCCTGGGGCTGGAGATGGAGCTTATAAAAGGGTGATGGAAGCCATCATCATGCCTAGGCTTGAAGACTTCGACCCCGAGCTCATCCTTATTTCTTGCGGTTTCGATGCATCGTTCCAAGACCCTCTCGGCTGTCAAATGGTGACATCCCTCGGCTTTCAATCGATGACCGCGTCCATCCTCGGCCTCGAAAAGCCCACCGTTTTCTGCCATGAAGGAGGCTACAGCCCTGAGCACGTCCCGTACTGTGGTCTGCGAGTGGTGGAAGAGATGGCAGGGGTAGAGAAAAGCACTGTAAAATTTTATGATGATGGCCACGACTATGGATACCAAGACTGTCAACCATGGCAAGAGACTATCATTCAACAGGTTAAGAAAATTGCGAATAAAGAGGCAGCGTAATTCAGATGAAACCTTCTGCTATTAGCTATAACTATACACCTTGGAGTGCCATGGACTGCAGGCTCCCAACAATTTGCCCCAAGTCCACGAGACTTTTGCATAGGTGTAATTTGTCTTTCTTGACCTTGATGTCCTCGCTCTTCCTCTCTGACCCTGCCCCCTCCCCCTTAACTAGCTGCAAGTCGGTCCCCTTATCCCACATTTGATTGAATGCAGGCTCAAGCTCCCTCACCTCCTTGAAAAGCTCCGTCCTACCAAAGACGTACAAGCCGAGTCTCGACCTACTGAGCGCGACGACCAACCTTCTAATGTCTCTCAAGTGCCCAACCCTCTCCGTCCTTACCAAGCTCAGTAAAATAATGTCGTTCTGCTGTCCTTGGTACTTGTCAACAGTGAAAACCTGCGGCAGGAATCTGAAGATGACATTGTTACACCTTGCCCTAAGGACGTCCTCAATCAAGGCCTTCTGACCATTGTACGTGGACAGGATGGTAATGCTCTTGGGGTCGTAGCCAATGAGAACCAGATACTGGAACATGGCAACGACGTACTCGGCTTCTCCCAGGTTCTGGTAAAAGTAAGGGGTCGGGCAGTTCTCGCCCCTTCCCTCGTGGTCTCCGACGTTGATGAACTGGGTGGTGTGCAACAATCCCCCGTTCGCCGTGGCGTAAGATCCCTCCGAGGTGTTGGGGAGAGCCTTTAGGCCGCCGTAACGCCAATCGTAGAGAGAGGCGATCTCGGGTCTTGCACGGCCTTGGGAGTCAAGAGTAAAGGACTTCATTCCTAGAGAAAGCATGCGGGCAAAGAAGGACTGGGAGAAGTTGCCCTTCTCAGAAAGGTCGCGGTCCTTCAAAATGGGAGGGAGCTGGTTGTGGTCGCCAAAGAGGCAAACGCGCTTCAACCTCGTCTGGTCCTTCTGGAGAAGAAGGGGGATGAAGGTTTCGACTTCAAGCTGCTGACCAGCCTCCTCCACGATGACGGAATCGTACTTGAAACCCAAATCGATCAGCTGGTCTCTCGCAAGTCCTGCGTGCGTAACCGTGCAAGCGACAATTTTTGCCTGCTTCGTAAGGAGGTACTCGCTCCTTTTCTTTCCGCCCCTAAGCAATTCAAAAGCACGGAAGTCCTTAAGCTCGTCAAAGAGCTCCTGAAGTTTGTCAAAGTATGCCTTGGTTGCCTCCTCGCCGGAGGGCTCAGTCTGACCCGTCAACTCACAGTACTTAGCGAAGGGAAAGGGGGCGTCCGTGCCATTGGAGTAGTAAAGCTGAATGCGGGCAATCACGTGGTGCTTGTTGAAAAGCTCGGCGGTCTCGCAGGTGTAGGAAGACTCTCCGTTGGGTCCCCTGTCGTTCTTGGAGCCAACGTAGAGCGACTCAGAAATGAGCTGCACGTCCTTAAGGAGCGTATCCCTCCTCGCCAAGGTGTAGGCAACACGCCCCCTCTTGGTGAAATCGTGGGTAGAGATAACGTTGAGTTGCTTCTCCCCTCCTCCCAAGCGAATCATGTAGCGCTCGTCAATTATGTTGGTCGCGACGATCTTCTCGAAGAGGTCGTTGAGGGCCGCGTTGGAGTGGGTAACCATGAGAATGCGTTGGTTGGGATAAGATCGGACGAGGTTGGTAATGATTGCGACCGCAGTGTCCGTCTTTCCGGTTCCGGGGGGTCCAACAACCAGGGTAAGGCCCGGGTTAATGCCAGATTTGATAGCCTCGACTTGAACAGGAGTGAAGCGGGGGGTGGATTTGGTGTTGTTGGGAATTTCGTAATGGGTGATGGCTACTGTCTTTTTCGATGAGTCGAACTTGAGCTTCGACCCAGCGCCCGAACCGCTAAAGCTCGTCTTGTACTTGGGGAAGGATGACTTAATGTGGTTGTCGTCCTGGAAGCAAGTTCCGAAATCAATGCCATCCGTGGGTTTGGGAACTCCGGGAGTGATCTCCGCCCAGCGCTTCATCTTCTCTCCTCCCCCCCAAGCATCCTCGGGGTTGCCAAAGCCCAGGAAGGTCGGCTCGAGCCACTTCGGGAGGGTGCTGGTAGTTTGAGAAATGGAGTTGAGAGTCTTGAGGAAGGGTGGGGCGTTGTTGTTGACGGGATCGCGGCGCATCACCACGTTGAATTCTTTGTACACATCGAGCTTGTTCACCTTCTCGTCGAGGTAGAACTGCGTGGTGTCGAGGTTGACCTTGACATTGCGAATGGGGGATTTGGCAAACGTGGGAGTTGAACCCCAGTGATTGGTAAGCTCGTTGCCGTCGTTGTCAGTCACAGAGATAACCCTGCATCCGCGCACACGCTCTACTCCGAGGTGGTTGAGGTTTGTGGGCGGGACGTCGTTGTCGACCTTGGAGCCGTTGACATTGATCAGGTAAAGATTGGCGTCGTCCCAGTTGTCCCACTCGCGCGTGATGTTGTCATTAAAGTGGGAGAGGTCGATGGTGAAGGTAGCTTCGACGACGCGAGGATTGACGCGTCCAAGAAGTGGCTTTCCGACCTGCGATGAGCGAAGCGAGGGGGGGGTGGTCTATTAGTAATAGCACTAGCTTTATAGTTTCGCCCTAGCCGTCCTGCCGTCCTGCCGTCCTTCGCTCCGCCTCACCTTGACGACCTCAAAGGAATCCACCTTGGAGCAGTACTTGGACCAGCCCTGGAATATGGTAGTGATGGGCTCCTCGTATGTAGCCGAGGGGCTCATTCGCCTGAGGTTTGACACCATGTCCTCCCTAAGCTCGTAGTGGAACTCTCGGGAGTAGCCAGAGTACTGTGTCTGAACGTAGTCGGAGACTGATGAGTACTGTGTTTTATTGTAGACGGGGGGGAGAGCAAGGGGGGGCTCGTCGGCGGTGGGCTCGGCAGAGGGTGTGAGCTCGTCGGGGGTCAAATCCTTCAAGGTAGGATATATGCTGCGGCCCTTCTTCCCCTCCTTCTCGTTGTAAACCTTGTTGAATATCGACATGAGATTCTCTGACGAGAAGTTGTCGGATTCCGAGGCAACGCGGACGATCGTAGCCATGGAATTTAGCTCCTCACAAGTGAGGACTGAGAGGTAGGTGGAAACGTCCTCAACGCGTCCAGCCATACCGAGCGCGGCCAACTTTTGGGGGTAGTGCTTGAATCCCATGCGCTTCAGGGACTCGAGAGGGTAGACCCTGTTGTCGAGGTCGAGGTCAAGGTGGAAATGATTCATTCCGGCAGCATAGGCATGGGCAACCCTTGAGAAGGCAGGGGTCGACATGAGCTCCTTGATGACGGCCTCGTTCGAAGAATTGCTAGCGTGGAACGCCTCGGACAGCTCATTCGAAGGAGAAGGACGTGGAACCCATCCTGCAGCGACGTAATACTCTATTTTATTTTCCGGAATGTGAGATAGAAGGGATGAAAAGGTCGAAGTGAGGATCTTGCGCAAGCTGACGTTGTACTCGTCGGACGTGAAGGACGTGCGCAGCAAATTAATCGTCAGGACGGAGGAAGAGAAGATCCCCTGCACTAGGGCCTCTACGTGTGATTGGTTTGCGTCAGAAACAAAGGACAGGCATGACTGCGATTGAGGATTATTATGCACAAAATGTTCAAGAAGCGAGATCGATGCCGCAACAGCACCAGCCTTTTCCTTCTTAGATGAGAGGAGGGGCAGGAGAACATCTTTCACGGCATCACCACTAGCTAAGCGATCTTTGTCTCTGCCTTCACCGCCAGCGAGGACGGCTTGAATAGATTCCAGTGTATGAGAGGAGACTTTGGTGGCCTTTGAAGCCTTCTTGGTGGCCTTAGGAGCGGCCTTTCGCTTCTTGGGAGGCATGGATTTTTGTGGGATGAAAATCACAAAATTACCTTCTTTACGTTGATAAATTTTTAAGGGCAAACCTTGCTACCTCCGCAATCAACAAGTGAATAGGAAATTGTCAAGGCAATAAGCGTTCCATTCTGATTCCCAGTTTTCCAAACTTTCCCCCCCATCCTCGATTCGAAGGCAAGAAGCTCAGTCACTGAATTACAGACAATGAGCACGCTTGCTGTTTATACTGATGGAGTTGCCGATGTTTTTGCGGCCAGTACGCCCAAGCAGGGTCCGTACGTTGATGAGGCTGACAAGTCTGCACTTGATTTCGATAATCAGTCGGATGAAGATGATGAAGATGAGGCTGGCTCGTTGTACGAGAGCATGGTCGAGGCTGGAAATGAGGCTGTCGATTTCATCAACACGAGCTTTGGGGTCGGTGACGACGTGATCGTCACGGTGGACGGGGATGAGACTGCCCTTCTCCACGACTCTGTTGTGGTCAACATTGTGGAGGATGAGGATGAGGATGAGGAGGAAGAAGAGGAGGAGGAGGGCAACTGCGATGGGCACAGTCAAGACGACGGGGGAGACGAAAATGACGAGAACAGTGCAGTCCCATCCGGTGAAAGTGCTCAAGGCGAGATTAACATGGACAACAACGCCAGCAACCTGTCACAGCGAAGTGAGGGAGAGTGGAGACTGATGGACTCTGACGAGGAGTCAGAGGCTTCGAACCATTCGTCCCACACAGCTGGGTCGTCGTCCCAGAATAAAATCTTGGCCAAGCCCGGCTGCACCTGCACCCCCCTGAAAGCCTTGACGGAGTTTGACGACGGTGAACGCGGCGTCAGGGGCGCAGGTGGTTGGAAGAGCATCGAAGTTGCTGGTGGTGTAGTCGCAGACACCCTCTTCGGCATGCAGGATGACGTCGCTGGAGTAGCATCCGCTGCCAGTGGCCCAGATGGTCCTGCGCCCCCGCCACCGCCTGTTGACGAATGGAAAACTGCCAAGACCCCTACCGGAAAGACTTATTTTTACAATCGTAGGACGAGGGAGTCAAGCTGGAAGCTCCCTAAGGGCGCCTCGACCACCGACGACGCAAAGATAGTCGCCCCCAAGTCCACCGGGAAGATATCTTCGAAATCGGTCTCGCGCGCCTTTGCCACTTCGGCCGACGCCACCACCGCGGCAGCCATCTCGACCCCAAACAGGAACCCCAACTCCTCCTCGATGGCCCACGCCCAGGCTCAGATGACCCCAGAGAACGTCGACCACCAACAGAGGCAGCGAAGCAAGGGATCCCGTTCAGAGGCGAGGCAGCACAAAATGAAGAAGATTGCTACCGCTGCAAAGGAGGAGGCCGTTGCCGTCTCGAAGGATAACTTAGTGAACCTGACCGAGAGGAACACCACTCTTGAAGCCAATCGTCGCTCCGTTGCCGCAACTTCCAGGGCCGAGGTGAGATTGGACGAAGAGCATAGTAGGCTCTTCATATACCACCCACCACTATAACTAACAACCCTTCCCGCGCTCGCTTCTCTTCGCTCATCGCAGTCTGCCGCAAAGTCTGCCTCCCGCGTTTTGGAGAACTCTCGCGCGTACGAGGAGCTCGATCGAACCTTTACCAACGAAATTTCCTTCAACCCACACACAAACCCAAACCTCAGTTCCCTCGCCAACAACCCCATTTCCACCTTGTCCAATCCCAAGAAACCCCAAACGACGCCTTCCTCCAAGCTCACGCCCCCCCCCAACCTGACCCACAATGCCTCCCGTCGCCGCCTTTTTGACGAGAACGCTGCAGCCGTTCCATCTGTCTACTGCGTCTACTGCGGTATCTCCACCCCTCCTTCTGAGCTCAACGCTCACATGAACAACTGCTTTGTCTTCCAAAGAACATGGGAGGAGAAGAAGGAAACTCAGAAAACCATCGAGCGGGCGATCATGACTGCGTGGGGACTTAACTTGGTCGGTGGCAGCTCCACCGGGAAGAACAAAAGCAACCTACCGGAGGTGAAGTCGGCGACAGAATCTTGCGACCTGTGTAAGAGAACCTTCAGGAAGGGAAGACTCGAGGCACATAGGAAGGTGTGCATGAGCGTTTTTGGAGGAGAGAGGAAGGTGGGAAAGAAGGTTGGGCTCACGCCCGGAAAGGGAAGCATTGGAAAGGCCGCCGTGTGCAATGTCGTTTCTCCTGATAACAATAACAACGATAGCAGCGGTAGCAGACCAGCGGCAGGGTCAACACCTCCTCATTTCGTGTGCAGCAGCTGCGGGGACCATAACTTCGAGTCAAGGGAGAGCTTCCTCAAGCATATGAGGGCGTGTGCTTCTGCTGTCAGCGTCGCCTCCAACACGAACGCGGCCTTCAAGGGAAGAGCCGGCGCCAACCAGGTCTGCCCTTACTGCGCCCAGCCCACGATCAAGTTGTCGAACCACCTCGCAAGGTGCAGACAGGCGAAGAAGGCCATAGCAAAGAAGAAGGAGAGTGCGAACGAGGCGGGCTTGCCATTCGATGCTGTAATGAGTATGACGTGTTAAACTGGTGGGTGCATTCGTCAGGGTAATTATAGGCCGCTTTCATTGTAAGATTACATATAATACAGAAACATCAGTATTTTTTCTCTCCTCGCTCCGACTCTCCAAAAGATGTTAAAGCTCTTGCTACTTCTACCCGCCCTCGCTTGGTCAAGGATTATCGACTTCGACGTTGATGTCGGAGGAGTCCCTGACGACGATTCCTTGGATACCGCTTGGAAGAACGGAGGGCTCATCAACCAGACCCTTTCTGAACTGGTTCCAGGCGACACCTTGGTCTTCCCAGCTCGCACCTATTACGTAATGGGCGGTATTCGTGCCCCCACCGGCCTGTCTGATGTTACCATAAGTTTCGATGGCACCCTCGAATTCTCCGACGACATTGACGCTTGGCCCAAGGTGAGCAGTTGGTTTCCGGCCAATCTGACACCTTCTCATATTTTTTGCTAACCCTCTTCACCTCAGAACGAGAACGGCGATGTTTATCCTTCCTTGTACTTCGACTCGCCCTCGAACGTTGTGTTTACATCCTCCGGCATGGGAACTCTTGATGGCAAGGGGAAGAAGTGGTGGGGCCTTCCCGGAATTGGTTACCTTATGCGTCAAGAGAACCGTCCGCGCCTTTTTGAGGTCGCCAATGGCAAGAATATACTTGTCGAGAACATTTTCTTTAAAGATTCCGCGTACTGGACCTTCTGGGTTCACAGTGTTGACGGCCTTGAGGTCAGATTCTGCAAGATTGAGGCGCGCAGAACCAAAAGGGACAACCACAACACCATCGATATCACTGCGTTCAACACTGACGGGTACGATGTGACTGGAAACAACGTCTGGATTCATGACTGCTCCGTCTGGTGCCAGGACGACACCATTGCTGTCAAGGATGGATCCACCAACATGCTGTTCGAGAGGATTGAGGCGAGCGGTATTGGTGTGACGATAGGTAGCATTGGAGGAAGCACGGTGAAGAATATCACCTTCCGTGACATTAACATGCACAACACCTACAAGGGAATTTACATGAAGTTCAGGGATGGCGAGGGGGGGCTCATTGAGGACGTCACCTACGAGAACATCTTCATCGAAAACCCAAGCCAGTGGCCTATCTGGATTGGCCCTGCTCAGCAGTCGGACAGCAACAGGCTCTGTACCGCCCATCCTTGCAGCATCTGCTGGCCCGACGTCCCCTTAGCCAAGTGTGAAGCGTCTGAGAGCCAGTACCGTAACATCCTCTTGAAGAATGTGACTGTCATGAACCCCAAGCTGAGTCCTGGTGTCATCATGGGGGGGGCGGACCATCCCATGCAGAACGTTATTTTTGAGGATGTTGTCGTTGTCAACCCTGGCAAGGATGAGGACTACCACAACTGTGAGGGAGTCGCCACTGGTGTCGCCAAGGGAAAGACCTGGCCCGTTCCAAAGTGCTTCGAAGATCAAACGGACTGACAGTAAAAAACTTAGGGTAGGAGCGAGGTGATTGATCGAATTTCACTATAATAGCAAGCAAATAATGAAATCACTTTCAATATGATTCAATATACAACACACACATTTGACACATTTTAGTCATAAGTTGTCCCATCAACCAGTATCTCGCACTCGCTACCACTCCTAATATTGTTGATCTTCAGTACGCGTCGCCTCAACATTGAGAGACGATCTTCAGGCTGCAGAATAGTTTTTGTCTTTGTCAAGGCATCCATTGGAAGCTGCCAGGAGACAGGATTTGCCGCAATCTCAAGTTCGAAGGGATCCGGTGCTTGGCTTACAGCCTTTATTTTCGATACTGTACTTTTCCTCTTGGCCGGTTTGATGGGTGATTCTTCTTTTGGCGGAGGGTTAGCAGCGATCTCCTCTCTCTCCTCTCTCTCCCGGATCGCGTCCTGAACCACACGGTCGAAGAACATCTTCGGAATGCTAGACAGGTCGACGGCAGGTCCTTTCTTTCCTTTCTTGCCCTTATTTTCCTTCTTCACCTTCCCACCCTTCTTCCCCTTCTTGCCAATCATTCCCGCTCCGTTTGCCGCCGCCATCTCCGCCTGGATTTTAAGGTACTTCTCCTGCTTTACCAGAGCTTTTTCCACCATTTCCTTGCTTACGCCTCCCCAGTTGCGTTTTACGAGAGGAGCGGCGGTGGGGTCTCGATTTGCTTCGAGCATGCAGTCTCTCAGGTCCAAGAAGGATAGAGAGAGACAAGATGCAATCGCTTCGATGAGCATGAGGCAGCAGTCGAAGCCGACACTGTTGCCGCGGAAGTGTAGCTGCGAGGAGCGATGCGAGGAGCAGAAGGTTGTTGAAGATTGTTAGTTAATTGTGCACAAGTAGCACACGGTCGCCGCTTCGGTCCTCCCACCTTTTGCCCCTCGTCCCATCATCTCACCTTCGTTAGTTTTTCCGTCCCCATTATACCATTAGCCAGAGCAATACCGCCCTCCTTCTCAATCTGACAGTGGTTAAGATTTAGAACACTGAGCGGCAACATACCATCGGAAATGGCTTGGGCGACAACCTTTGCGATTAGATTGCCAAGGTTGGTAAAAGAGAGATCCAGGGTGCGGAGGGCGGAGTTAATGAGGAGATCTGGAAGATCGCGGATTAATGCCTTGTGCTCTTTGAGGGAGTCGGGGAGACGACGGGAAAGTCCGAAGGACTCTACCACATTGAGCTTGTTGCCTGACATATCGAGATGAACGAGGTGCCGACGATCCAGGATCCTGAAAATGCCTGAGGCCCCATTCGAGGTAATATTATTTTCAGAGAGGTCGAGGCTGCGATGAACGAGGCGAGGGGCGAAGCGACGAGTGGAAGGTTGTTAGTTGTGTAGAAATGCGGTATATGCGAGGAGCGAAGCGACGAGCTAAAAGGCTGCGAGCGAAGCGAGCGCAAGGTAGAAGAGCTCTTCTTGAATAGCCTAATCCGTATGCTGTTGTCACTCCGCTCCAAGATGCCGTCGTTATGTAGAAAGGTGGTATACTGCTTGCTGTCGCTTCGTTCCTCGTCAATTTTTACCTGGTGACCGTTTTGTTCTTCCCATTCATTGCGTCGCCGATGGAGGTGGCTGATAAGTCGTCAAGGTTGTTCTTAGAAAGGTTCAAGGTTGATATTTTTGTCGATTTCATGACGAGCAACTTTGAGAGGGAAACGCCAGTCTTATTCCCGAGCTTGTTGTCGACGAGCACTAGTGTCTTTATTGTCGTGTTGGGTAATAATGCATTCATGAGGGTTTCGCCGGCCTTGTCTCCAATGTGGTTGTTGGACAAATCCAGAAATTGAATCGTTGTGTTGACTTTCATCGCACTCGATATAGCCATGACTGCGTCAGGAGAACAGTTGTAATTGTTAAGGTCAATGTGAGTGCGGGGAAGGTTGTCGAGGAAGTAAATATTGGGTGAGGTGCGGTATTTTTGGCAGGCCTCAAGGTAGGCCTCCTTTCCAATCGTGGGGGACTCTTCATCAATGATCGACTTCATTCGAAGTGCGAACAGGTCGACCATTGACGAGAAGTTCGCATCGCCGTTGTCCTCCAAGAGCTCATTCTCTTCGCCCTCAAACTCCCTCGGAATTGCGGGGGCCAGAAGAGCGGAATTGAAGGTGCGACGAGAAACCTCAGATTGGATGGAGGAAGGTGATGCGTTGCGGGGAAGGGCTGGAGGGTTCGAAAGGGCAGAGGAGAGCGGGAGATAAGTGTCAACAGAAGATTGGGGTGTCACGAATTCGGAGCCCTTCTCCTGCGATGAGCGGAGCGGCGGTGAGGAGCGAAGGGACGAGCGGAAGATTGTTAGTTATAGTGGTGGGCGTGCGGCAGGCGGAGCGAAGCGACGACTGCCGATAGTTTGATATGATGATGGCATTTGACGTTATATACTGCTGTCGCTTCGTTCCAGCCCTCCGCCTAGCCCTCTGCCCTCGTCCAATCCCACCTTCTCCCTCTCCCTCATTTCGACTGCAATTGTTGGATCCAAGTCCTGGAACCACGTGGACGGATCTTCGTAAATCTTTATTGACCGGTTCACACCGTAGCGCTCTGGGGGGAACAATGCCTGGAAACGTTGAAAATCATCTTTTATGTTCTTGGTCGATCTGGCCGCAAGTCTATACTGGTCAGACTCAGGGAATAGCAGGCGAACCTTTTCGTATCCGAGTGTCTGGAGCTGCCTCGACTCCGTAGAGACCATCGCTGAAATGCATAGCTCCTCGTTTGGCGAGAATGGCCGCTTTGTCAGGCGTGAGTTAACTCCTGTGTTTGAGGGGCGGCGTTGATTTTGGGATTGTTTGTTCGAAAATTCGGAGGGGGACTGCTCACGGCTCGTCGTTATGGGAGAGGTAGTAGGTGAAAGGAACATGGTGGGTGAAGGGGACGCCATGAGGTGAGTTTGGTGGTGGCCTGGTGTGGGAGAAGTTAGTAGGTGAAATTAAGAGCAAAATTTTAATGA
>Ga0115006_10001532_pt1 | contig 14475 bp, 15 predicted proteins | sample ArcOceMetagenome_3_FD_88943 | JGI IMG/M metagenome (GOLD analysis project Ga0115006, IMG submission 88943) | Marine eukaryotic phytoplankton communities from Arctic Ocean - Arctic Ocean- Svalbard ARC20M Metagenome | ecosystem: Environmental > Aquatic > Marine > Oceanic | place: Arctic Ocean...
ACGCCAACAGAAATGTCAACAAAGGCAATAATTGGATCAAAGAAAATTGCTGCATGTCCAAGTCCGAGCTTCGCTCGTGCAATGCTGCCAGTGCGGCGCCACCCTGCAAGTGCAAGAAACAAGGAAAGTGCAGGGCGCCGTCCAGATCCTCCAGCGCGGATGAGACAGCGAGTAATGATGATGATGATGATGATGACGCAGCGCCGGCGACAAACGCGGAGGAGGACCCATGCTGCCGCACTGGGTGTGGTGCAGAGGGGCCGCCAGCGCCGCCGGCTGACGACGCCATCCCTCCGCCGGCCGACGCGAACGTGTGCACTGTGCAGAGTGACGGCACCTGCAAGTCCAAGCTCAACATTCGCTGCGCCAATTGGCGCGACCAGGCTGACACATGGGCTGCGGCCAAACAGAAGAACTACCTCGAGCAGTGCATGGCGCAGGATTGCATGCAGTCGCTCGAAAGCGGCCCAGACACGCCTGGGTGCCGCTTCCGAGACTGGCAAGGGTTCTGTTATTATTCCAGTTCTGCACAACTCTGGTGCGCCAACGGCGGCAGCGCAGAGTTCTGTCGTGATGGCGGTGCGGACTGGGGGCGGCCTCCGCTCGGCACTGCGGGCCGGGCCCAGACGGCTTGGACGCCAGGATCCTACCCGTACAGGGGTCGCTCTGCCAGCAGCGGGACGCTGGCGTGCGCTTGCATGAAGGATTGCACCTGCAACAAGGGGACATGTCGGTGTGCAAACCCTCAGCAGCAGCCCGTGGGCCCGGGGTCCTACGTGCCTGAGGAGATCCTTCTCAAGACCTCCAATGTTGGCGAGTGCGCTTGTTTTTGCAACGACGTTGTCGCGCGCCGCCGCAACCTGCTGGCCATTGGCAGCCCGCGCACCGTTGCGCTTGGTGCAGGGGAGTCCGTGCCGAGGACCGTGCTGGCTGCCCTGCCTGAGTACGCGGCGGCAGGCGCTGCAGCGAGACAGGTAGAGCGCGCGCACGCGCTCACACGCATACTCAGACGCATGCTTGCGTTTGGTCGTGCATGGGTGTTCTAGCTCGCATGGGTAGGAGACGCGTTGAGTGTTTGTTACTATTTGGCGTGCGATTGCGACTTGGATTTGATCAAGCGGCCTAGGTGTGATCAAGATGTGTAGGTGTGATGACGCCTTGTCACAGACTGCCCCCTGTGCCATGCCACTGTCGACCTCGGGCATGCGTTGAAAGGCGGAAGGTGGCAGTAGTGACACGGAAGGAAGCAGCACTCACTCTCGATACTTGGCAGCTGTTGGGAGCGTGCGACTGCTCAAAGTGCAAGCAGTCTTCGTCCTCTGACCGGCGCAAGAGCATCCCGCAACAGCTTGGCCCCGTTGGAACTGGTCTTGGAGCGCCGGCGACGCCAGTTTGCTCCCAGGGCTTCGAGCAGCTGCAAGGCGACGTGCCTGGGTGGGGTAAGATTGGATCCTCAGGCGGCGGGCAAAGGGTCGCACACTGTGGCGAGTGCGCTGGCATGTGCAGCCAGCTACACGAGTGCCTGTCGTATGAATGCAGCCCGTCGGAGCTCAAGTGTAACCTGAATCGCCAGGCCAAACCCGACACGCCTGAATGTTGCGCCGCTGGGTGCACGGCTGTCTCAGGGCGCACGGGGCAGGCTGGCAGCGATGGCGGCGGCCTGGTGGTCTTTACGCAGACGCAAATTGATACGCCCGCAACTGACAGAGGAACGGGGTCCATTCTTTTCCTGGACCAGCAAGCTCCGGACTGCGGCGGGGCTGCGATGGCGGGGTTCCGTCTGAGGACACGAGACGAAATGACCAAGATTGCGTACAGGATCCACTGTGCAAAGGGCCCTGGAAATGAGTTTGACCACATGGAGGTATGTTGATTTGATCCATGTTATCCTCAATTTCCCCCTGCTTGTCCCATCCTTGAGCCATTCGCCGTTGCGAAGAAGCCCCTTAACTACGGAGTCTTCTGTGGCGTGGGCGTGCAGGTCAGAGAGTCCCCATCAGGTGACGACAGAGGCGGGAGCTTGATGGATTTGGGGCAACTCAATGTTGATTGTGGTGCCGATGGGGCCATCTCTGAATTCAAGGTTGTGCGTGACGGGCCCTCCAAGGTGAGTCTGCCTGTCTTTCGGTTGTCCCTCACCCTTTCCGTTCCCATTCCACCGCTGTCCTGCTGATGCGGGTCCTTTGCTTTGCAGATGCGGTATGCATACAAATGTCTAAGCTCCAAGACTGCCAACGTGATGGTGGATTGTGCCGACCTTGCTACGCCGTTGGGGCCGAGCGGACACGTCCAATTCTTAGATCGCCATGTGGTACAGTGTCCTGCCAATAAGGTACGTTGTGCGAATGGAGGAAACAAGGGAGGAAGCAGGATGACACGATGCTGCAGTGGCGCTCAGGGCGCCTGTGCTGCGCCTTGTTGAATCGGCGCGCTGTGCTGATTAATGATGTTTGCAGGTCTTGCAGACCTTCAAGCTTGACACTGAAGAGAGTGACGGTCAAATCAAGTACGAATACCGGTGCTGCTCCGTGGCAAGGGCCGAACTCCGCGCTCATGGTCATATCAGCGAGGCACTTACGCCAGTTTCATGCGACTGCGGCAAGTGCACTCGCGAAAATTACCAGGACTACGTCTTGTGTTCCAAGCACAGATGAGGCGCGCCAGGGAGGAGAGCCGAACTTTTTATTCTTCTAAATGTAAATAAATTAAGTACTTTTCAGACGTATACTCGAATTGTCATGTCAACTTGACGACCGTTTGATTCCAATGGATTTGCGCACTGGATCCACCCTGGATCGATTCCCTTTTGAATGTCGGAACCGGGCAAGAGAAGTCTCGTTCACACACACGGACCAGCACCATGCAGATGACGGATTGGAGACGGGGTTGTCCTGACCGTGAGGCCCATAGCCTGCGGGCAACCCCACATGGACTAGTCACAGTTTTGCGACACTGCCAGCGCGCGAAAACACCGCAAAAGTAGGCAGCGCAACTAACTTGACAAACTGGAATCCCCCTTACCTTAGCACGTCGATGCAGGGGTATTTCGTATTTGGCGTTACCCCCGGCCTTTCGCGGCGACGCCCCTGCACTCTTGCGACCAGTTGCACACTGTGCTTCTTCTCTTGATCTCTGTGGGCCTCCGTTCTCAACTCCTCTTACGACGCTGTCCTCCCACACGTATTCCTCCGGCAAGTACTGACGTTCACGGACCAGATCCTGTTTCGCGGGCGACATGAACACCGTCTTTGGCGTGAGGTCCTTATTGGTGAGAACGCCTTTGAAGTAGTTGATTGGCTTTGTACTCATTGGTCTTGAAGTACTTGAGGATTTCGTTGAAGTGGATCGACTTGCAAGAGTCCCATTTCCCTTTTGAGGACTGATGGCTCGACGTGCTGCAGCGGCGACGGCTGCCAATTCCGCTTTTGTCGGACTTGTGGGGCGTCCTTGCAGAATACCTGCTCATCGGCAATGACATGAATTTAAAAGAATTTAAATGTTTGTGTGTGTCGAATGCTTATTTTATTTCTGTGGCCCGGGATCCTGCCGCCAGAATGGCAGCCTGCAACCCCACCCCGGAAATCCCCGTCCCAGAAACCCTCGTTGCCCAGGCGGCCTAGTGCCCGAGTCGGGGTGGAAAACTCACCCTTGTGCTCCGGTTCCTCGTCCGTTTGGAGGAGCTCCTCGAAATGTTGGTTTATCGCCTTCACTTGCGTCTCAAGCTGCGCCTGCGACCGCATCACAACTTTGTCATTCAATGCCATTGGGACAGAAATAATCATTCCTCTGAAAATCGGACAGGCACTCTGTGGTCATGCACCTTTTCAGCCATGACTTCCTGCAGTCGTTTGCGAGTCTGGGAGAGCTCTCCCCACGTCTTCGCATAATGTGCACGCTGGTCTTCTGCAGCGCGGGTCATCTTCATGACCTGACTCTGCGCCTCCAGAAGCTCGCTGTGCGCACGCCGATTGGCAATGTCCTCGGATTCACGCACCGTGCGCGCCTCGATCAATTCAGTCTCTAAGCTTTGTCGTTCTTCCCTTTGTCGCGAACATTGGGCATGGAGCACGCGAAAGTGATGCACGGTCCACTCCAAAAGAGCCTCCAGCAGCAGTGGGAGACTCTGCGCAGATACCTCGTCGAATCGCAGGAGTCGGACTCCCGTGGGCCTGATATCATTGAGAGCGCTTGCACACTCCTCGTGGAACTTTTTGCAAGTCGAATACGAGGCTTTGATCTGGGATTCAAGGGCTGCACAATCCTTCTCCAGCTGCACACAACAATGTCAATTGACGCATGGTGGGCAAGCTGTGAGGCAAGGTGTGTCAGGGACTCTTTACATTACCTTGGCAGAGTCGTGTCTGTGCTGAGCAATGGCCATTGCTCTTTCAGCTTCCGCATCCGCGACCTGCGTGAGCTGCGAAGCTATTCGGTCTTGCAGAGTTTCACACGCTTGCTGAGAGGCCAGGGTAAAGCGCTCCGCTTCCTTGCGCGCCTCTTGTTCGGCCTCCAATGCCAGGCTCAAGGCACTTTTCAATGCGTCGATCTCTTCCTGCATGCTTTGCATGTCCTTTTGACCAATCGTGCTAGAATCCTGCTGGCGTCCTCTTTCTCTCGTACTTCGATCATCAAGAGAGACGTGCATCAGCTCCCCGCAGCCCTTGCATCTTACTTTCGTGCGACCCTCCTTGCTTACGTTCGTCGGCGATACCACGCAAGAGTGTGCGGGCTCGGAAGATGCACAGTGTTTTCGTAGCTTCTTGACCTCTGCTTCGAGCATCCGTTTTTTTTCCTGCCACAGCAACGTTAGGCGGATAAAAAGCGTACGCTTCGTTAAGCAAAATTCTGGTCTGTGATCTATGCGCGATGGAAAAAAGCGTATACAGTACCTGTTCCATTGCGAGACTTGCCTTCACAGTTCGCATTTCCTCGTGGTGCAGATCACAGTTCTGAACCCGTATTCGCTCAGATTTCGCCAACTTGCTGGCCAGATCCTCAGCGTGAGAGGCCATTTGCTTCAGGTCAGTGCGCGTCTCCTCAGCCGCATTTTCATATTGGCGTACGATTGTTGCGCACGCTTGTTCATGTTCCAGTTTGAGCTGCAGCAACGAATCGGTCGACTCCCGGGACTTGGTCTCGGCGTCTGCCTGCATGTCTTGGATCACCAGCTGCAGTTTTGTCGCTTGTCGTTGGAGCGCCTGGCGCACAAACACGCACACATACGCCAACTCGGCGGAGTCAGAACGAAACTCTGCGGAAGACGATCAGCAGCATTCTGGAGCAGGGCACTCTGCCGTGTGCGAAATGTTTATTACCTGGCGTTCTTCTGATACCCGTATTGTCTCCTTGCGCTCGCGCTCGAGCGCCGTGATCGCCTCCTGCGCTGCCTCAACTCGGCCAGGCTCTGCGCACTGCTTAAGCAGCAAGTCTGCCTGCGACTCGGCCATCCGCCATTTACGCTCGAGGGCATGTGTCTGCTCGAGCAGAGCCGCGGCGTGACTGCGCGCCTCGTCGCGCTCGGCACGCGCGTGCGCCAACGCGGGCGCCAGCCCCTTCTCGCAAGGGCTCTTGCGATGCGACGGCATGCCAGCGGGCGAGGGATCGCTGCGGGCCGCCGCGCGCTCGTCGCCGTCGTCGTCGAGCAGCAGCCGGCTTGCCTCCAAGGCGCCGGCCCGCAGCTCGTCGAGCGTGTTGGACAAGCGCGCTCGGCTCAGGTGCGCAAACGCCCCGTCACGCACGTCGAGCTCTGCCGCCCCCGGGTGCGCCCGCGACCCACGGCGGTGCGGGCTCGCAGCGCCCGATGCGGCCGTCTGCAGCGCAGCCAGCCACGCGCGCAGCGAGTCGGCGCTGTCGCAGGCCAGCATGCGCGTCCCGCGCTCTGGGTGCGCAATGCACACGACGTTCTGCTCGGTGCCGCCGCCGTCCAAGGCGGCGCTCACTGCGCACCCCGCCAGCTGTATACCAGCCCCCGCGTGGCCCTCGGCGCTCTTGCTGTAGCTCAGCTGCCGCCCTCGCAGCCGAAAGTGCATGCGCTTCCATCCGCGGACGGCCGCGCCCTTCATGCGCAGCCAGCCGCTCAGTTCGGTCGTCGCCGCCGCCTCCCGGACCATGACGCCGCGGCGATGCGCGCGCCTGTCTCTGCCGGTTCGCCCTTAGACCTTAGAAGGGGTTACGACGCTCCGTTTCTCGATAGGCCCGGCAGGCTGCCCTCGGTGCGAGTGGCCTGGTTTTGGCGGGGGGTTTGAGGTTTGGCGGTTACCCTCTCCCTCGGCGGTTGCAGGAACACCAATCAGGAACACCAATCAGCGGAAAAAGGACGCGCCGCGGCGCTAGCAGCAGCGCGTGCGTCGTTGCCGAGGCCACCGCGCCGCCGCCCGCCCCCGCAGGGCAGCGCAGAGCCCGCCTGTCCGCACCAGGATGTCGAAGCGTTCCAGCGGCGAAAAGGTGAGACGAGGCGGTGCGGCGGGCTCTCGCGTCCCGGCAGCAGGCCGGCCGAGCATCGCGCCGCGGCACGCCCTCTCTGCGCGCTGACCGCGCCTTGCGCGCTGCGCCGCGGCACGCCCTCTCCGCGTGCAGGACGCCTTTGACAAGCAGGCCGAGGAGCTAAGTGCGATGCTTGCGGAGAGCCGGCGGTGGCTCGCGGACGTGGAGGCAGCCGAGGCCAGCAGCCGGTACAGCGCGCATGCTCCTGCCGTCCTGCATGCTCCCGCCCCTGGGTCGCTGCGGCTGCCGGAAGGACGGGTCGGGGCGGGGCGGGTTCATTGGTCGCGCACACGCGTGCCCGCGCGCCTGCTCGTGCTGACGCAAAAGAGGCGCACGCAGCGAGACTGCAACGACGCTGACTACACCTGATGCCACCATCTCTGTCGAGCGCGCAGTGGCAGGGAAGTGGTCGTGGTGCCACCGCCCGCTCGCGATGAGGAGCAGCTGCATGGCGCTGTCTCTCCTCGTCTTGCGTTGCAGCAGGACGAGACGGCGCGTGACTTGGCCGCAGTGCAGGAAAAACAAGAGCTGGAAGAGGCGATCGAGCGTGCCCAACAGGAGATGCAGCAGCTGATGCAGCTGCAGAATGCGGCAGCGTTGCAGCAGTCAGACACAGGCGACGTGCAAGCACCGAACGGCACACCGCTGGATGTCGTGCAATTAGCGGCCGCTGCAGTCGTGTCCGAAATGGTAGATGCGGTGGCGGCACCAAACAGCACGACGCTGAACGTCGTGCAATCAGCGACCACTGCAGTCATGACCGAAATGGTGGGTGCGGTGGCGGCAAACGCCGTTGGCGAGGCCGCCACCGGCAATCCGGGCGCTGGCGCCAAGGGTAAAGTGAAGAGCTTGCCACCGACGCCAGGCCCCGACGTAGATGCGCAGGAGCGTCGTCTTGTACAGACATTGGGGAAGGTGCACGCACAAACTCGCGCACAGAACTCTGTGCGGTCGGGCCAGGTGCCCACGATGAGAACTGGCAGCGGAAGCTCGACTGGAAGCCGAGAGCTGATGCCGCCCCCCGAAGGATTCGAAGCAACCGTGCACAAAAAACGAAAGAGTGCCGGCGTGAGAACACGACGAACGGCTCAGCTTGTATCAGGCGGGTCCAAAAGACTGCTGATTGAGCCGCCCTCCACCCTCTGGGGAGGCGGCATCGGCAGCTGGCGACAGATGCAATTACCGCGGACAAACAGAAACTCTCCAGAAAGCATGTCTGCGGAATCAATCCGTGCAACGCGGGAAGAGCGCGCAGAGCGACCTCGACAGCTCTCAACAGATTTGTCTCGACCAACCTCACTTCAGCCAGTGCTCGCTGCTGCTGGGCCGCCTCGAGTTTCTGCTCAGGTAACGACAGAAGCGAAGTCACCTATTGTTCGCAAATGCAAGCCGATTGTTGATGTTTCTGACGTCACGAGCGACTGTTTTTGTCTACTGGTAACAGAGCAAAGCTCTGCAGAGCGAGGTTTCAAAACTGCTGGAAAGCCCTCTTGCCGTAGGCTCGCCTGCTGGTGCAAACACTGTGAAGGCCGACGACTGGGATCGCTTGCGTCAGGAGTCGTTCGAACTGCTCGCTGAAAATGTAAGCAACCTTACTGGTGTTGCCCTGCGTCGCGTGTGTTTTTGTCATCGGTGTCGTCACACTGCGTGTTTTGATCGGTCTCTGCATACGTTTGCGTTCATGCTTGTGAAGGCTCAATTGCGGCGGAGCCTTGGGGACCTGTTCGTCAGTCGCAAAGAGATGCAAAATCACATCAGTCGTATTGTTGAGTTGGAAGAGGAGAATACATGCCTTAAGGCAGATGTAGACAGGCTTACCATGGACAACAACGTGCTGCGGGACGTTGCTAAGGGTATGCGGGACATGCGGAATGAAAGGCTCGCTCGCGCAGAAAACAGGTTGCAAGGGCTTTCTCCGCCGCCAGTGGACGACAATGAAATCAAACGATTGCGACATGAAAATGAAAAAGTGCGCAACAGTTGGGAGCAGGCGCGCAAGGCTCAAGCCGCGCTCGAAGATGAGCTGGCAGACCTGAGAGCAACACTACGTAGAGACGCCCGCCAGCATGATCATTCGCAGGATGCCTTGATCACTCTCGTTCTGAATACAGATTTCAAGAGAGCGGGTGCAGACGGCTCAAAAGAACGTGAGGATTTCAAGGCAGTGTTGCTGCAAGATCTGTCGCACGCAGCAGGCATTCCGTCCTCTGATTTTCAGGTCACAGACATCAGGGGGGGGAGCATCGTTATAGACATCGCCATCTGCAAGGGCGAAACTTGCCATGCGCCGATGACAGTGGCGCGTGATCTAGAAAGACAGGCATACGCCCCCGCCTCAAGACTGTGCACGGGCGTTTTGACGCGTGATCTAGAAGTCATCATGGTTTCAGGAGCAGATCAGCCTCCTGTTGATGCTTCGCAAAATGAGGGACTCGCGGGAAAGATGGAAGCTCTGGAAAAGGAGAGAGACCGCCTGAACAGCTCACTCCTAGCCGAAGCTGACAAACGCAAGATGCTAGAGGAGGACCTAGCTATGTGCAGGAAGGAATGGAGTGCTCGGGGTGAACAGTTGACGAAGCTGCAAAATGAGTACAACAGGATGCAACAGGACTTAGCTTCTTCCCAGACCCAGCTTGGTTTTCGGAACGCGGAACCAGTGGCTCCAGATTTGAAGCGTTGTAAAGAATTGACGCTCCTCGTCAAGGATTATGTCGACAAGGATCACTTTGCCCAGCACCACTCAATCACTGAGAACAGGCCTGGCGGAAACCGCTCCACGATAGGACTATCCTATGAAGACAAAAATTGCACAATCACTGGCATTCTTGCGGGCGGTCCTGCCTTCAATACCAAGAAGATGAACAAGGGTGATATCCTTGTCGCGATCGACAACACGGTGTGTGCAGGCAACGAAAAGCGTATTGGCGAGCTGTTACTCGGGAATGACCAACCAGGCTCCGTGTGCATCTTGCGCATTCAAAGCGTTGCTTCGGGCCAAATTGAGGACATTGCACTGCAGCGCGAGGCCGTGGAAAAACTTGCGGACAAACGCGCGATGTTTGATCTGATCACTCGCATCACCGATCGACTTAAAAAGGATCAAGATACCGAGGGGGTCAACTATGCCGAGCAGGTTCTTGATCTGTGGAATCAGATGATGCAGGAGGAGCAGGAGCAGGACGATGCGTGCATCAAGAACATCCACCAAATGCAAGAACAGTGCGATGCCTGGCTGGATCAATTGTACAAAGAGCTCGAGGACAAAGAATCTACAAGACGCGGAGACTCCTCGGAAGAACCCGAGGTCACGCTGAAAAACGCAGACGTTGATGCATTTAGAGCGGAAAACGCTGCCTTGTTGCGTAAGCTTGCAGACAGGGATGCAGAAATCGCTCAGTGCAACGCTGAGTGTAACACAGAGCTGCGCGAAATGCTGAAACAAGTCGGCGAAGCGCAGCAAGAGGCAAGAGCTTCAAACGAGGAAGTCAATAGACTGAAGTCCCAGTTGCAAGAAAATGCGGACAGAATTGAAAAATATTCTACATCTCAAGAACTACGCCAGGAAATGGAAAAGAAGCTCGTTGAAGCTCAGCTGCAGATTCGAGATCTTGAAAGGAAGAACTCTGAGCTTGAGACCGCAATGCAGTCTTTACCGAAAGGCAAAATTGGCATGAAAATCTCATCTGATCCACCCCATAAGGTCTCTTGAATATGTGAGCGTGCGTATTTCTTTCCGGGTACGAGATTTGCGCATGATGACACCACACATAGTGACTTGATCACCTTTTCGAGCAGGTGTTAAGTGTGACCGAATTGATTAGTCAAAATGGGGAGAACATGAATCATGCTGTCCAAATCGGTGACGAGCTCTGCGAAATCGATGGTGCGATAGCCGCACGTGACTGACACAACTAACATATGTACACCATGTTGATGTACCCTGTGGAGTTTTGTTTCAGCACTGTGGCATGACAAGCGAATCGGTTGTGCTCTCAATATTGTATCTCACCCCGCTCAAGTGCTGAAACAATCATGCTGACAACAGGAGTTCGTGTAGAAACATTGCCCGTTGAAACCGTCTTACTACAAGTTGCAGGGTATCGCTAGCTTGCCCATTCCCATCCCCTCCAAAACCCGCCTAATCTCCCTAAGTCCCGTCGCCGCACAAAAATCCAAGCCTAGTCGCATCTGAGTCTTGCCCTCTCTCAATCGAGCTCATCTCATGCAAATACGCATCATACAAACAGGCCGGCGGGAACATTGTTGAGGATGGGTCTCAAGCACCACGAGACCGGCGAAAAATATAACATTGTGCTCCTGCGTCATCTTCAGGTCGGCAGAAGTGCTTCCAATCAAGAATCTCCTCCACGGGGTATTGTTGATGTGGCCACTCTCGTGTTGACGATACTCCTTTCCCCAGTGTGTGTGTGTGTCGCATTTTGCTTGTGCTCCTAGATGATTCATCAAGGGACAGTGTAAATGACAATGAGTCGAGCAAGTCAATGTGTTTCCTGACCTCATTACCGTCCGCTTGTCCAAACATGTCGCTGTGCGTGGACGTCCCCAGGTGCCACAGGAAATTCTGCGGAGCTTGCCGAAAAGCTCATTGAGCACGAACGCAAGGTGGTGGAGCTTTCTGATGAGCTCAGGTTAGTGGTGTGTGCGTGTGATCACAAGTGCGTGTGAACACGCGAGTGCGCGAATGTTCGTGTACATGATATCTGCTGCTCGGCTCCATGAGCAGGAAAACAATGGAACACAATGGAACAGTGATAGCACAGTTGAATTCTGAGCACGATAGGGAAATGCGCGAAATGCTCGAGCAAGTTGGCGAAGCGAAGCAAGAAGATCGTGCTACTATTTCGGCACTGCAGGGGCAGGTTGACCAGCTCTCTGAGTTGTTGGCACAGTCAAAGACCGAAGTCACAGCGACAGAAGGCACGTCAACGGTGGTGTCAACCCTAACGGGCGAGATTCAAAAGTTACAACGAGAGCTAGGCGAGAAAACAGAACAAACTGGCAAATTGCACACGGAATTGCATCACAAGCTGGGCAAGGTGCGTCAACCTTGAGACCCTTCATGCGCACATTCGAATCTGCTCATTACACTTATTCACACACTCTGTGTTTGGCTTGTTGATTCATACTTTCTGCTGTTCTTTGCCGCCGATGATCGTTGTACGTGTATCCCTTTTTAGTCTTGCTGCTAACAGAAGCCTGGATCTCTGTTTGATCCTCAATAGGTGGAATCTGAGAAGGTGCAACTGCAAGAGCGCTTGGCAGCGAAAGAGCAAGAAAATCAAGAACTCCAAGGAGCTCTCGATGAGGCCGCAAAAAAGTGCGAAGAGGTGTTCCCCCGGCTCAAACTATTTCGATTTGCATATGCTGCTCCAAGGTAGGTTAACACCTTTGAGAATGCTTTGCACGCAGGCGGAAGTAGCATTGGACCAGGAGAGCAATGAGACAGCCAAACTGCTGGAGACTCTCAAGGGCAAGGGAGGGGAGGTTGCAAATCGTTTGGCAGAAGTGCAGGTGATGCATAGCACCATGCGTATCCCTACCGCATATGCAATAAATAGAGTGCCTCATTGGTTGTGCTCGCTCTATTCCTGCAGGAGCTTCTGGAAACCAAAACCAAAGAGCTTCAGAATAAGGACCAGGAGCTGCAACAAAAGCAGCTGCAGGTGGAGGCGGTGCTCAAAAGGCTGGATGATTGTTCTCAAGAGATCTTAGCCATGAGAGAAAAGCAGAGGTGCGTGCTTCATGTAGTATTGTAGCTCGCAACAATTTGTGTGGGAATTAAGACTTCCGGTGCAAATGAAACTAAGTTTGCGAGAGGTGCAGGGATTCTGCCGAAGAGCAGCAGAATCTGAAAAGCGAACTGGGACGACAAATTGAAGAGCGCGAGACATTGCAATCGCAACTGCATGCAAAGCAGCAGGAGGAGCAACGGGCACGGGACATGGCTATCACACTCAAAAACGTGCAACGAGAGAATAACGAACTACAGGTGCATGTTTTGTGTGGTTTGCCCCTGTATGCACGTTGAGAGCATCTTGTGACGAAGTGGAATGGGGTTGCAGATTGCGATGTCGCGCAAACACGCGCTGGAGACGGAGCAGGCAGCCAAAATAGTTGATCTGCAACGCGCCCTGAGCCGGATGCAGACCTCGGAGCAGGAACTGACGGCCAAAGTGTCGCAGCTGCAAGGATCCATCGATCGGGAGAAGATCCACCAACAGCTGGTGCGCGGTTCCCAGGAGGATCACGATCAGGCACGAGAGCAGGTGCTCGTGGAAGACAAGACTGCGCGCGATGATCTGGAGCGCCAACTGGCTGCTGCAGATGAAGCAAAGCAGCATCTTCAGATGAAAATTTATCTCCTGACAGATGCCGCCAACAGCGCGTCGCTCAAGGCGCAGGTGATCGCAGCATTCATGGGCACGTCTTTTGCCTCCACCAGCAGAAACTCATGCCCGCATGACTCAACTTGTTTCAATTGCTGATTCAAATCGTTCCAGCTTGTCCCTATTGACTTTTTTGAAGCCTGATGAACCTGAAACCTAGGATTGAGGCGCAGCGAAAAATGCGCAGCGAAAAATGCTGGGACAATGCCTCCATAGCCGACCTCATGACCTTATTTGTCGACTCTGTCGTGTTCTGCATATCACAGGAATCGACAGCGGATGCCACACTTGCCTATGAAAAAGTGGCCCGCTTAGAACAGGAGCTGATGAGGTAAATGGGAGACGGATAGCCTTGTCCTTCCCCAGTGTTGTGCTCCAACTCCTCATGTGCTCACGTCCATGTGCGTACATGCCGTGCGGTTTTGTGTGGATGTGTGTATGTTCTCAGTTACCGAAAGCGCGAGGCTGACGCAAGAGCTCTAGTCGAGCAAATGAACGCTGAAAGTGGAAGTGAGAGCGACCCGCTGGGTGCGAGCTCCCGTCAACTGCTGCCGACATCGCCAATTGACAGTGAAACGATTAGTGCGCTGGAGCGAGAACTGCTGAGGTTTCTGTTGTTCTCCCCTTTTGCCGCCAGCTCGAACTGTTGTGTACATAGATCTCGTTGAGTTGTGGATGTCGGGTTGTGCATGTCAAGTTTGACCTGATGCCGCTTGCGGAATGTGAACCGCAGTGATGCGCTCAAAGGGAGCAACAAGATTACTGGCTTCTCAGGGCTTGTACACCCGGATATCGATGCCTTTCAAGTAAGTTTTTCACTTGCTATAATCTATTTCTTGTTGCAGTTGCAGCGATGTCTAACTTTTCGTGTCGTGATTGTTCAACAAACATCCATGTTACACGCACCAATTTCAGATGCGAAACGACCCAATCCACGTGCCCCCTACAACGGCATATTGGGAGAGGACAGCGGATGCAATCGGACACCATCACTCGGAACAAGAGCATCATCCCTTGCGGCCAGCAGCATCCATACATAGCGATTCAGGCTTTGACGATAACATGTCCCTCGACATTTGACTTCGCTTCGAACCGTGACAAATTTTTCACGTTGGATACTGCAGTAATGAATGTTTATTTAGCGCATGAATCTTTATGTAGCGCATGATGACTGTCACCTTTCCGGCTACAACAAAGCGCCCTCTGTTGAAACTTTTTCTCCCTCCCTCCCCCCCTCCGCCCACCCAACCCCCCCCCGTCCGACCGCCCCCTCTCTCGCTCTGTGCCTCACCACTTGGTTCCCACAGTTCGCTCACCAATCGTCGTCCTCGTTCCAAACCTCTTGCAATTAGCATTTGAGCAACTTGACTTGGAAACACAAGGTCGCATATGGCGGCACTGGATCACACAGGAAGGCCGCGGCGAAGAGAGAAAGAGGGAGAGAGAGGGAGAGAGAGAGAGAGAGAGGGAAAGGGAGAGGGAAGGAGAGAGAGAGAGAGAGAGAGAGAGAGAGAGAGAGAGAGAGAGAGAGAGAGAGAGAGAGAGAGAGAGAGAGAGAGAGAGAGAGAGAGAGAGAGAAAAAGAG
>Ga0115006_10001533_pt1 | contig 14471 bp, 19 predicted proteins | sample ArcOceMetagenome_3_FD_88943 | JGI IMG/M metagenome (GOLD analysis project Ga0115006, IMG submission 88943) | Marine eukaryotic phytoplankton communities from Arctic Ocean - Arctic Ocean- Svalbard ARC20M Metagenome | ecosystem: Environmental > Aquatic > Marine > Oceanic | place: Arctic Ocean...
GATGGTTGTTCATTGGTACTTATTCAGATACCACTGCACGCGTGAGTGCATTCACACAACGGGGTGGCGTTTCTGCTTCTTCACCACGCCCTGCCTGCCCCTTGCATTCCCTGCGCACGCGCGTTTGCAGTTTGGTCTCTGAGCCAGTTCAAAAACAATCTGCATGATATGGTGTTTTGGAGGATTCGGCCGTGGCATCAGAAGACATCCGTCAACAGCAGCTCCCGACATTCGAGAAGCCATTCTGTCAACTGACAGAACCGCTACAGATGTAGCGCCCTGGTAGCGCCGCCAGATGAGGGAAGAAAGGGACATAGCACTCAATAAACAACAGGATGTATTCGAAAATGAATCATTCAATTCAATATGAGTGTCGCAGCACCGTTACTCCTGGGTCCTTGGGAGCCCTGACCCCCCACTGGGGTCAGATGCGATCAAGCGCGGGATTTCAACGTGCACATCGTGGAGTATAAGCTTTTCCTTGCCGGCTGCCGCACCCGGGCGGTTCATCATCTCTTTCACCTGGCCGGCGTCCACGCGCATCACGTGCAGTTTACACTTTGAGCCGTAGACGCCCTTCAACAGCTCTCTGGCCGGGTGGTTACCGTCGGCATCTGCGACCATGTTGAGCACTTCCACGCCGTCCACAGCCCGCAGGATATCCCCGTGCTTTATACCCATCTTGTCAGCTACACTCCAGCCCGAAAACGACCCCACAACGAGCTTGTTGTTGCGGATGAACCACCGAATGCCCAAACAGAAGTCGCTGCGGCCTGCCGCGCCATCATGCTCCGCGGTCGGCGGTGCGCGGTGCGTGCTGGCCGCACCAAATACGCCGGCCGCATCATCCTCGCTGCCTCCATCCTCGCTCCCGTCCTCCTCGCTCCCCGATGAACTGCATAGGCTTGCTGACGTGGGCCGTGAGCCTGCGTCGTCGTCCGCCTCCTCCGTGGCCGCCGTCGCGGGGGATTGGGGCGGGACCCCTCTCGTCCTGTCCTGCTTGGGCGACGCGCTGGGCCCCAGCGACGCAGGCGCCAGCACGCACCGCCCCTTTGCGTGCCCCCCCGGCGCTTTTGGCATCGTGTACGCCGACCTCCACTCCCTGCTGGCCCCTCCCGCGCCGCCGCCGTCGTCGGCCAGTCCCGCTAGCTTGTTGAGGACCTCGAGGTGCGTGGGCGCGCGCACGGGCTTGTTGTTGGAAATGACGTCGGCCGACGCTGTGACAGCACCCAGGACGCGGGCCACCGGGCTAGGCTGCGCCTTGGACGCGCCAAAGTGCGAGCCGACCACGGTCGTTGCGGCGCCCACGCACGGCGTGTTGTCCACAAACGCGCGGTCCGCGTCACCGCTCAGCAGCGCCCGGCGGGCCGGCAGCGTCGGCAGGGCGCTGTACTGGTGGTACCCGACGTTTACCACGCGGCGCGGCGGCGAGCGCGCTGGCGCCGCGAGCGTGGGCTCCCCGGCGGCGTCGTCAAACGCCTCGCCGCCCCCGGCCTCCTCGTCAAACGCGGCGGCGCCCCCGCACACCATGACGCCAAGCTGCGCACCCGGGCCCTCCGCCCCCGCAGCCTCCCGCCCCCGCTGCTGCGCGGGGGGCTCCACGCTGGCGCCGCCACCCGCGGCTGCCCACCCGCCGCCCACCCGCCACATCCCGGCGCCCGGGCCCTCCGCTTCCCCTTCGCACGAAAGGTCAAGAAGATCAAATCCGAGGTGAAAACGGCACCTTCGGGTTCGTGGGCGCCCCGCATTCGGGTTCGTGGCGCCCGTCGGGTTCGTGGCGCCCACTTTGTTTTTGAAGGAACCCGTGGTAGGCGAGCGGCGGGGTGTTGATCAGCAACGACACGAGGAGGATGGGGACGCACATGGAGGCCGCGGACGCGGGCCTGGAGAGCCTTCGACGGTGGGTGCCCGCGCGGCTCCGGCGCGCGCGCGCGCCTGTGGCGCTAGCTGGCAGCAGGCGCGGCGAGCTGTCGCCTCTCGCGCGCTCGTGCCCGTGCTCACCGCGCGTTCGGCGGTGGGCAGGCACGTGCGCTCGGCGGAGGACATGAACATGCTCCCGACGGCGGCATTTTTTGGCGAAAAGATTGTCTGCCTGCCGGGCGCCAAGGACTCGGGTGCGCCGGCGCCCCGCCCGCGCCCTTCCGCCCTGACGCACGCCTCGAACCCACACCCCGCGCCGGGTGCGCTTCGATGCGCATTGACGCAGGCGGTGCTGTGCGGTGCAGATGTATACAAGCTGGCGCACATCTACTACAAGCAGCGGCACTTCAAGCGCGCCCTGCAGGTTCCCGTGTGCGTGGGGTGGTGGCCGCGCGCCCGCCTGCTTGGCCCGTTCCCGCACGGCACAGCATTGCCCCGCCGCAACTATTGCGAGCTTGCCTGCCGGCAAGAAGCAGCGTAGTGCGCAGCGACAGATGCCGTGACCGTGTGTCATCGCGGCGCATGGGTGGCAAAGGCGGCGGGGGGCGGGTTTGCGAGGGCAGCTCACAGCTCGCTGTGTCTGTTGACGCGGGTTGACCGCCTGGCAGACGCTGCAAAAGGCGGAATGCGCCACGTCCGACACCAAGTTCCGCCTGCTCTGCGGGCAATGCCTGGCCGAGTGTAACGAGTACGATCAATGCCTGGCGCTGCTGGGGGACGACGACCTGCAGCAAATACTGCCCGACGACTCGCCCGGTGCTGAGCCCCGCCACGCACGCCCCGTCTGGTGCGCGTGTCGTGTCGACCAGCTACCGCACTGGCCGATGCCTGCCAATCGCGGTGGGGGGTGGTTCTGACTAGAGCATGGGGTTGGGGCTGGTCTGTGGACGAGGACGCAGACGCGAGCGGGGATGAGATAGACGCGATCGCGGCCATGAGCCTGCTGCGCGGGCGCGTGTACGACATGCAGCAGAACCGCATCAAGGCCGCCATCTGTTATCAAGACGCCCTCCGCCGTGACGTCAAGTGCTACCAAGGTCTGGGTCCCCGTTGGCGTGCGCACCCTGTACGCATGCTCCTCCTGTCTATGAACGGCGGCAGGCGAGCACTTGAGGGCACCTGCCTGCCGCACCGCTTGCGCCGCGTGGCCCATGGCCCGGTGCGCATGCGTTTGTGACCAGCGCCCGCGGCACGCGTCTGGTCCTGGAGGCGAGCGTGGTGGCTGACGTGGTGTGCTGTGGGCTTGGGCGCGCAGCGTTTGAAAAGCTGGTGGATAGTCACATGTTGTCGGCGGGGGAGCAACGCACTCTCCTCGCGTCGCTCCGGTTCCGGGAGAGCGACGTGTGGCTCAAAGGCATGTACCGGGCGCGGCTGCACAAGTATGACCTGTCCATGGCCCATCCCCTCTCTCCCCTCTCTCTCGCTGGTAGCCCGCCCCTCGCCGCCCCTGCCGCCCCGTGCTGTTGCGCGTGCTGTGGCGCGTGCTGTGGCGCGTGCTGTGGCGCGTGCTGTTGCGCGTGCTGTTGCGCGTGTAGCGCGTGCTGTTGCGTGAGCTGGTGCCGCTTGGCGCTTTGCGCGCGCGTGCTTTGAAAGGCCTCGTCCTCTGCAAGCGCATGCGCGTGCGTGCCTTTGAGTGTGCCGCACTTTCCCAAAGCGCTTGCACATCGGGATGATGAGCATGGCCCAGCATGCGCGGTACGCTCGGTGCGCTTGGGCCGCGGGCTGTGGCGCGCGGGTGCGCACGGCAGCTTTGCTGGTTGTGGTTGTGGTTGTGGTTGTGTTCTCTTGACGCCTGTGGGCGCGCAGAGGAGCACGACGACAAGATGGACGAGAGCGCGGCCGCGAGCGACGCCAAGCAGGATGCCGCCGCCTCGTCCGCATCCTCCCCATCATCCTCCTCGAGCGACGCCATAGCGCGAGCGCGCAGCTTGTTTGCCAACAGGTTTTGTGTTCTTCGCTCTTTGTGTTCTCCTCCACACACACCCCTTGTTGTGTGCCAACCGGGGCTGCTCTGTGCTTTTCTCCTGTTCAGAGGCTTCTCTGGCGACCTGTTGCTGCAACAGGGGCTTCTCTGGCGACCTGTTGCTGCAACAGGAGCTGCTCTGGCGTGGCGTTGCAGCGCTGCAGCGTTGTTGAGCGCCGTTGCTCTCGTGCGTTGCTCCGTTGCTGCCGCCTCTTGCGCTTGTCGCTGAGAAGTGGCGCCAGGACAGCCAGAGCTCATGCGTTTCAGAAGAGTGGCACGAGAGGCACGTGCCTGCGAGCCTCTGCCGCACGCGCGCACAGTGCTGTGGCATGTGGCCACTAGCGTCCATGCATCGGCGCAGGCTTCTGGCGCGCCCAGCTTGCTCTTGTGTTTGCAGCCCCTCTCTGCATGCGTTTGCCGCCCCTCGCTGCTGCTTGTGCTTGCATTCCCTAGCTGCATGCTACCTGCCAAGCGCGCCAGAGTCGCTGCTCGTGCAGTGTAGGTGAGGGTGGGGATGGGATCAAAGTAAAGTGAGGAGCTTGAGCGTGATGGCACAGGCTGCGTGCCGCATACCACGTTCAACGGCGCCATGCGTGCGTGCGGCGCACACACGAGAGGAAGAGTGGGGCTGCTGACGGGACAGGCGCGTGGTCTCTTGTGGCGCGTGGCCTCTGAGGCAGTGTGGATGCCAAGACGATCGTGGCCGAATTCCACTACTACCACAACAACTTTGCCAAGTGCCACGAGCTGACGCAGGCCATTCTGCAAGCCGACTCGCACGCGCATGCCTGCCTTGGTTTTTGCCCGCGCCCTCCCGCCACACGCAATCCGCTCCTCACCTGCATACGCGCTTCACATCGCAGATGCCTATTTGTGAGGAGAGAAGTGAGTAGAGAGCAGAGAAAGTGGACGCACGGCACAGCAACGCCCCTGCCGCCAAGCGTTGCTTGCCGCCACGCGCCTGCACACACATAATGGTTCTGCTTGTCCTTCGTGTGCACCCTCTACTTGCTGCCCTAGACGCGGTGCATGCGTACCCTGGCAAAAAGGACATTGAGGTGTCGGGCCTGGGCGTTGGGGCTGACAGGGAGGCGTGGTGGGCAGCATACCATTTGTCGTCGCTGGTCGAGCTCAAGTCGTCGCGAGAGCTCTTCATCGATGCGCACCGCCTCGTCGACAGCTTCCCGGATACGGCCGAGGCCTGGTATGGCGTCGGCTGCTACTACTACCTGTGCGGCAAGTTTGAGAAGGCGCGCATCAACTTCCTGAAAGCCACGTCGCTCAACCCTTACTTCGCACCGGCCTGGTTGTTGCTCTCTTTGCTGTCTTCTCACACGCGTCCTACCGCAATTTGCCGTGCTTCTCTGTCCTGTCAAGGCCTGCGCCGTGACTGTGTCAGCGGCTGGGCGCGTGAGCAGGTTAGGCTATGGGCATACCTTTGCGGCGCAGGATGAAAGTGACCAGGCGCTCGCAGCCTATCGCACCGCCTCGCGCTTCTTTTCTGGTCCCGTACTACCGACTGCCTGCGATGCTCATTCCTGCCTCTCGCCCTCGTTCTCTCTTCTCCACCGTGCATGCCTAGTGAGGCGAGGCGGAAAGTGGCGCTGCTGTGACTCGGGCGGTTTGCTGGATTTTTGCAGGCTGCCACCTGCCACCGCTGTGCATAGGCATGGAGTACGCCAAGACGGGGAACCTTCAGGTGTCAGACCAGTTTTTGACCCACACACTGAGCATCTGCGCGCTGGACCCGCTCGTCTTCAACGAGATCGGCGTCCTCCGCTACCTCCAGGTTCTGAGATGCCGCCTCACTGTTCGCTCTGTGGCTCTAACGTGGGGCTCGTGAACCGTCCATCGCGTGGCGCAGTATGTGTGGTATCTTTGCCTCGCCCTCGAAAGGACTCAAGACACGGTGTCTTGCGCCCTGCACAGGGCAACTACGAAGAAGCAGCGGAAGCGTTCGAGAAAGTCATGGACCTCTCCCAAGCCCATCTAGTCTCCCACACTGTGTCGGTCTGAAACCATGCAGCTGCGTGCAAGCTTGCATGCATGTCTACTCGGACGCCTGTTGAACTGCACAGAACAGATTGGCCTGTGTTTCCATGGGGAGAGACTAAACGAATCGCAACAGGAGACAGTGGAGGCCTCCCTTTTCAACCTTGGTCATTGCTATCGCAAGCTGCTGCGTCTCAACGAGGTCGAAGCCCATCCCACACCCGATGTCATGACGGGCGCTGTCCAGCGCTAACTCTACATGAGTCTCGGTGAGCAGGCGGTAGAAATGTATAGCAGAGCCCTGCGATGCAAGCCCAGCAAGGCTTCAACTTACACGGCTCTTGCGTTCACGTACCACCTTCTTGGAGACTTCGATACTGCCATCAACTATTATCACAAGGTAATTTTCACTGAACATCTTGTGTCTCGTTGAGCGTCAGTTCACAACATCCATCATGAGAAATCTTCCTTTGTACACCGAGCAGGCGCTAGGAATATGCCCCGAAGACACGCTTACAACAGGTAGTTTGCCTTGGTGCAAGGTTTGCAAGCATTGAAAAACAGCATCCTCTCAACTTCATGCACTTTTCCATTTATTGATTTTGACAAATTTATGTGTGGCAGAGATGCTCGAGCGCGCTCTCAAACATGCTGCAGAAAATTCATCACTGTCTTGATGGTCATTCCCTCTTAAAAAGTCTGTTTCTGCGAAACAGACTACGAAACAGACCTTTGTTCACTTTTTGGTTGCTGCTGAGTTGCTTGGTGGAAGTGGCTCAAACTCGAATCTGTGCAGACGCATAGGAAAATCAGGACGCTATCTGAAACCCAGAAATAAGGGCTTTCACAGCGCAGCAGAGTCAATATAGGTTGGATTCTCTCCAAGTGAGCAAAACCTGCAAAGGACGCCAGCTTGCAGCACCAAGTTATCGTCTTGGTCCCACAGAGACAGGTGTCGATATCCCTGCAGTCAACACAGATGAGCTTTCTCAGAACGTGAAAAGAACAGCACTCTCGCAACCGGGAGGAAAAAAGAGAACCTGTCGTATGCACGTGACGGGAATGGCATTTTGTCCAATAAAAGTGTCTTGCTTTGTCTTTTCAGAATCCTTGACCACGACTCTTAGCATTGCTGATTCTCGATCCTGCAACCGAAATTGTCGAATCAAAATCTAGCCCTCGAGGTCAATCACGAGATATGATACACACACCTGCATATCAAAATCAAAAGTCTCTCCTTCCCCATCAGCGCCAAAGGTTGGGTTGAAGCCGTTGTCGTTGATGGTGCGCGTATTAGCCACTGAGTAGTAGATCCAGGCAGACACTGAGATCAGTTGAGCTTCCAAAACCCTTTATCCAGAATATACGCGTAAATGAGTCGACATACCTGTAGAGTCTGTGCCAGTGCCGTGCAATTCGATGCGGACCTGTCACAACCAGCAGACAGGTCACTTGTGACAAGTCACACCCAAGTTGCAACCAAGGTTGGAAGGGACTCACATAAACATCCAGAATGTCGTTTTGCTTCTGCTTCGTCGGTAAGCGCTGGCACGAGAAAACGCACACTTTCAGCCTGCCACATCATGAGTTGAAGCACCGGCCAACACCGGGGCTCAGTAGGCTGCCGCGCAAAGATGATAGACCATCATGGACTTATTTATGAATGGTATTAGTACAAACGTTCTCAGTAGACGTGGCATTGTTGAAAAGCCAGTAAGCCTGGTAGCCTTTCCAGGCGTGGTAGGCTATTGGCGATAGAAGGACTTCGAGGGCTGAGCTTTCCCTCCTATCTATCCCTTTAAGACCATGATGGCAAGAAGAGAGAAGCACAACAACAAAGAACTTATGTAGACCTGCAACTCGAGGAAGCTACTCCTGAGGCCCGTTGCGAAGGATGTTTCAGCACGTAGCCCAAGCGGTCGTTTTCACGAAATTTGCCGTGATTCAAGCTCATGCCAAGCTGCAGTCATTTGCAAATGTCAGCTGTGCACATACATTCGCAGGCGACAGCAATCGAGAAGCAGACTCACATCGCCTGTCTGGAAATTTAGAGCGACCGCATGGCAGCCAGCGCTCCAGTATGGGACTGGGTTCATGTTCGTTGAATTCGTTCGTCCACCATATGGATATATGCGCGATAAGAGATATCTGTTGAAATCAATGAAATCCTCCCTGTTCTCTTTTGACATGCGTAGAGCCTTTCCTTCAGCGTAGGACTGCATCTTGCAGCTAGGACCCTTCAGTCCCGAAACGATCTGGCGCAGCGGCTTTTTCTTCTCCTTATTTGCTGGCAAGCCTATGAGGCAGGACCACTCTTCAATAATCTTCTGCTTTTTTTCCTTTGTCGGCTTGTCTTTTTTGAGGTCTTTTTTGACATCTGGAATGCTTGTCTTTTTAGACCTTGAAGGTCAAAACAGAAAACAGAAACCAGGCCGCATGTCAAATTCAACATCCAAAGATCCAAAGAACACAAGAAGGAAGGAACAACAGCAAACAACAGGTGCAGTTGTGAGCAGTGCAAAAAACCACCCTGACCGTGAATTTGCTCGTTTGTGCTCTTCCCGTTCACCGCGTTGCGCCGACTTGTTCACATCGTCTTCATTCGCTTCCGTTGGTTCAGCGTCGTCTTCTGAATCGTCTGATTCCCCGAGCGCTTCAGTTGTACTCGGTTCTACAGAGAGACAATCACCTTTGAGCAAGAATTTATACTTCAGGTCCTCCGGGGAAGGAAAAGGCTTGGATGCATCGTAACGATAAAGCGAGTCCCCCATGATTTCAGTCACTATCTCGGCCATCTTCTTTTGATATGCTTCGCTGCAATGCATTTCTATCGACATGATCACGGGATACGGATTTTCGGCAGGAGGCCCGAAGGACTGATCTTTAATCTCCTCGATTACATCCCGGAACTTGATTTTGGTGCAAAAGCAGTGGCCGTGGGTAATCAATGGGTTTTCCTTGTCATCGCCGTCCCAACAATCGAGCTCCACACACCGTGCCCCGCGCTGTAAAACGAACCCATACTGCTGCACCTCCGAAAGACCATGGATTTGGTCGCCAGTCAAGTATGTATTATGGCTGCTGTTAATCCAGTAGTGATTAAGGGGCTGCGACATGTAGGTCGCCACATCGTCTACTCCACAACCAGGCTGCGCCCGCAGGGGATCAAACACCGAATTCTCGGAGGCGTCCAAAAGCATGGCAAATTCCATCCCGTCTATTGAGTCTGCAGTGTCGTCGCCCACAATCTTCTGAAAAATCGTTTTTGCCGTTTCCGCATCCATGTAAGCCTCGACTTCCGATTTTTGGAACGTGTTCCAGAAGAGGGCATACTCATGCGGCGTCAAGCGGGTATCTGACATCTGATCCGCTGTTTTGCTGGATAGCCAGGTACCTGCCCATCCCTTCCCCTTGCCGATCGCCTTGATCTGTCGCATGAGGCGCCTCACCTCGGGCCTATTACCGAAGAGCTCCCTGTGTATCGACGATTTGCAGGAAGGAAAGAGCGAAGAAAAGTTGTCAAGTCACCGCACCACTTGAAAGCATGCATTCAGGCAATGTCCACACACTGGTACCTCCAAAAAAGTAAGCAAGAGGGAAGTACGATAGATGTAGACGTAGCAAGGCGGGAACCATAGATGTGATAGATGAAGTCATTATAGACATCCAGATATAGAAAGGCCAGCACGAAGATGATAGACATCTGTTGCTTTCACCTGACAAATTGAGTGAACTCGTCCTTGTCCATATGCTGGTTCTTATCGAGGTCAAATTCGTCGAATTTCCTGAGAAACCACTGCTTGTTGGCGTTGATATTCATGATGTTTAGCACCTGCAATCCAAGCCCCGCAGACGCCCGCGGTACATTTTCGTTCCTCACTTCGGGATAAAAGGACGCGTCGGCGAAAGCCAACGTGGCGGGGGCAGGCAGGAGAGACGGGTGCACAAGAAGAGACAGACCTGCTGCACCTCGACTGCAGTGAGGGTACCGGAGCGGTCTGAATCAGCCTTGTCCCACTGCGCTTGTATGTATCTCTCGAACGGGTTGCCTCCGCGCTGAAACTTGTCCATCAGCAGTTCTATCGCGCGCACCCACACCTGAACCGCCGCGCGCAGAACACACAGTCAGCCCGCAGGCACGAGTGAAACGCAAAGTCCACGATGGATTGTCACGTCACCGCGAAGCGCAGAAGGAGACAAGAGGGCTCATCTACATTCCTGGGCATGCGCTTCCGACGGAGCAACAACGTCGAGGGAGCGGTAGTTTGTTACGATGGAAAACGAACGCCCGTCATACTTTCCGCCAACGGACCGCTTCTTCTCCTGTTTCAGCTTGAAGGTTGTCGTCTTTTGCCCAAGCTGCACTCGTCGCACGTGCGGGATCTCCAACTTTCCATGCTGCACGCCCCGCCGACGGACCCCTGTCAGATGAGCACAGCGCAAAATGCAGCGTGGTGTGTCCCTCACCTTTGCTCTGAAAGGCTTCAGCATCATGGCGAATATGCCGTGTGTCCACTCGATCTGATCGTTCCCGCGGCTGATGGACAGCGCGCATTTCACCTCCGAGCCCTGCCGCGTGTGGCGCACGTATTCCCTGCGCGAGGGCGCCAGTAAAACACCACCACAGCGGGCACGGCGCCCCGGTGTGCGTGGCGCGCAGTCACCGCGGCTGCGTGGTCGGGCGCAGCCCGGAGGCAGGCACTGCGCGCGTGGGGTGTCGGGGGATACCTCGCGGCGCCGGCGCCCCCGAGAGCCGAGAGAGCCAGAGGCAGGAAGGCGGCGTCGTCGCCGATGTTCTGGAGCGCCGCGTTCAGGGGCCCATCGGCGCCCTCCCGGAGCTCATCAGCAGGCATTGCACACGCGAGCGCAGCGTTCGCGCCTCCCCGCCGCTAGTGCCCTGGCCCCATGTGTGTGCCTCTGCACCTCTGCTTCTCTGCAGAACGCCTCCTGTAGTATTTCCCGGACTACTGGTACATCTCAATGGGCGTACGCGGTACCAGGGTCGCGGGGAGGCTGGTCGTAAAATGGCGTCTTCCACGCCGGTTCAAAAACCCGAGCCCCGACACACTGAGAGCGGGGGGGCCCGAGCACGCATCGCGGATGTCGAACCCTCCCACAAGTCCCGTGGGGCGGTGGCTGCGGTGCGTGTGCGCACACGTGTGTGGACCACCCGCTCTAGCGGGTGGTCCCGCTAGCGGGATGAGCAATGAGCATGGTGTGGTGCCCTGCTCAATTTGAGGTTTGGCGAGTGCTGACAGCATGAGAGTGTGATGGCGGGAGCAGGAGCTTCTTGCAGAGGGGCAAGGCGGCCGTGCCGACCTCACCGTCCAAGAGGCCAAGAAGGAAGGTATCCTTTGTGTCTGAAGAAGACATCGCGCGCACAGACCGTCACAGCGGCAGATCCGCGTCACCCGCCAAGCGTCCGCAGAGCACGTCGCCGCGACGGACAGGACGACCTGAGACGGTCGCGCCCTCCGTTCTCCGCGGAGACAGCAGTGCCAGCATGGGCGGCATTGGGATTGCGCTCGAGGAGGCGGCAGACGCACACTATGGAGTGCGCATTTGCGGCATCTCTCCATTCAGCGTCGCCGCGCTGTCGGGCCGGCTGGCGCTCCACGATCGCATCGTGGCTGTGAATGGAGTGTCGTGCGAGGGCCTGTCTGCGTTTCAGGTGGTGTCGCTGCTGCGAGATGGCGCTGGGCCCCTGCTCCACGTCCGCGTGCGGCCTTTGTTGAGCAATCACGCTTCTTCTGAGCATGTTGCTTGGGTGCTGCGTGTCCGAGCCGACGGACCCAGCGATATACCGACCCTCGAGCGGTGTGCGGACTCAGGCTCCGTAGGCGCTGTGATATCCGAAGGCGACAACGAGGCGCTGTGGCACGTCGATCACATCAAAATCGGGGGCGCTGCCTGGCTTGCTGCGGAACACGCATCTATGCAGAGCACCATCCATGGTGAAACACATGTCACTCTCATGGAAGGAGATTGCATCGAGACGGTGAACGGTCGCAGTGTGCGAGATACCGATGCGCCTGCAGTGCTGCGGGGGCCTTGGTTTACGCGCATACGGTTGGGCGTCCTGCGCAACGGCATTCCACTCGCCGTGGACATGGTCCGCTCACCCGTAATGGAGAGAGAACATTTGCGCCACGCCTTGGTCTATCTCTCCTCGCTGCGGCAGGCATTCAGCATGCAGCACGGTAACACGGACTCCTGGCGCCCAGCACTTCCTACTGACGCCTCGCAACATGCGCATACTTCCCCAAATCATGCCTGCAGAGAGCAAGACGCAGCGCCAAATGTAACTCGAGTGCAAGCCGTAGCCAAAATGATCCATGCGGACCTAGACAAGGTGTTGGCGTCGTTGTCCAGTCCTTCCCTGCGGTCCTCGGCTGGAATATCGGAGCGAGATGAGCAAAGCCCGGGGCTTGCGTCGCGCGAGGTGGCGCTCGACAGAGTTCGTGCTGTCTTGGGCACTGCTGATGCGTTCAAGCTCAAGCACACCGCCTCGCACAAGCATGCGCGTTTACAGTCTCAGACTGTCAACGGGCAACCGACTTCGCTGTCGTCCCCCGCCGCGTCGCGGCAGGAGACGCTGTTGCAAGAGGAAACTAGTCTAGACGCACCGAGAGTGCGCGTGGCATCACGCGCGGGCAACCCGGATACCATGCCACCTGCCGCACTGCAACCGTATCCTTTGCAGCACCATGCCGCAGACCCGCGGTTCTATGGCAACGTGCACGACAATGGGATGCGTGGTGAGAAGGAGCATTTATATGGCCTTGCGGTGCAAGCTAGAAAAGAGCTAGAGCGCATCAATGCTGAGCATGATCGGCGGGAGCATCAGCAGGAGGGTGCGCGGCAGAGAGTATTGAACGCCATGCATGAAGAGAACGAGCAGCTTTATGGTCAGATGACGCAAGCTCGACGAGAGCTGGAGCGGATCAACACTGAGTATGATAGGCGCATGCATGAACAGGAGGGCGAGAAGCAGATGAATGACAGGAAAGCGGAGTCAATATGGCCGTCTGTGATCCAACCCGCTGGATTCCTAGCTCCATCACAGTCGGTTCCAGAGACCATGGACGGCGAGGAAAGGGCAGAAATGAGGCGAGACGTACACAAGCTAGCACAGAATGTGTCGCCATCTCTCATCCAACCCTTTGCATTCCTAGCTCCGTCGAAAAGGGATGATGAAAATGTGCATGCAGTGCATGATGGGCGCGCCCCATTGCTATCGGTGCAGGAGCGCGGCGGCAAAATGCACCTAGAACAGGCACTGCGCAGCGCAGAGGATGCACAGAAGGGCACTTCATTTGCTACTGGCAAGAGCGCTTACGGGCATGAGTTTGATATCATTTGCCAACGCGAGCAAGCTGTAAGGGCTGCACTCGGGTATGTGTCTCGTTTCGTCTGTCCCCTCTCTTTCTCTTCTACCGCACACCGGCATGTGCAACAGGTGTGAAGCGACATGACTTTGTAACCTGCAGGTTGGAGAATTACGAGAGTCCCGCAAAGGGTGCTGCACCCTTTGCAGCAACAAGAAGCAGTACAGTCGTGCAGGAGGAGCAGTCTCTCAAGACGGAATTAGAATGGGCGGGGAGGAAGTTTAACAACGGGGGGATGGCATTGGAGCCAGATGGCCCAACCCCCCGCGTCTTGCACGCTGCCAGAACCTCTTCTGCTTCCAACGGGTTCTCAAATGTGCCGTTCCTGGCCAGCTCCTTGTTCGCTGTCTTGTGTGCTGTCCTCATTTTGCGCTCTGTTCGTGCTGCAGGGGACAAGGGGCAGACATGCCGAAGGAGACGAGAACCCGCCCGCAAGAGCATCAAGACCAGGAAAAGTATGTTCAGCGAGCCCTGAACATAATTCATTCAGGCTTGAGCGACACCCAGGTGGTTCTATGCGCCCCGTTCATGCCCCCGTGTCCAAGTGCTCGATTCGTATGAGAGGTGCTGTGCGTGATCCGTTCATCCGTGCAGATTCTGCATCACGGTGCCTTGACAGAGAGCGGCCTGACGCTGTCGCAAATTTCGACCATTCGTGCGAGACGATTTAGTACGTCAAGGTCGAGCACTGCCCCAAACCACGACATCCTGGCGCGCGTGTCTGCACAACAGCAGTCCTCGACAATTCCAGCTTCGCTTGAGGCACAACAGCTGGAACGAGCACAGAGGCGAAATATCCCGGATGTTTCGGGGGAAATCGCGGAGCCTGGTGTGCGCAGCTGCATGCCGCGGGGCTATCGTGTCTGATCGCTGGAATAACTTGGATGTTGAAGTCTCAGTTGAAGTCGAAGCAACTTGAAAAGTGGTAAGATTGACTGGGGATGAATGTTGCGACTGGGGATGAATGTTGCGAGTCTTTAAAAAATATGATCTCAGATCCCCCATAGATTTTGCCAGGCGTGTTGCTTTGACTAGTACCGACGCCGGTGGAATACAGTACGATTCCGCGGAATGGGAACCCCGTTAATGGGAACCATCTTGGAATTTGCCTCCTGAGTTCCCGGAAAAATGGGAACTCTCTTACTTGGGTCCTGGTGGCCTTGACAGTGTGTTTTACCTACCCTGTACTGTATAGAGTCTCGTCCGAA
>Ga0115006_10001534_pt1 | contig 14471 bp, 19 predicted proteins | sample ArcOceMetagenome_3_FD_88943 | JGI IMG/M metagenome (GOLD analysis project Ga0115006, IMG submission 88943) | Marine eukaryotic phytoplankton communities from Arctic Ocean - Arctic Ocean- Svalbard ARC20M Metagenome | ecosystem: Environmental > Aquatic > Marine > Oceanic | place: Arctic Ocean...
GAGTAAACACCACCAAAAACTATACCAGTAGAACCAAGAAAACAAACAGTTGCATTTGCTTGAAATGTCCCGGCCAAAATGAGAAATTCACCAATAAATCTAGAGCTGCCAGGTAAAGCAATATTTGCTATTGTAAAAAACAAGAAAAAAGAAACAAACACAGGTATCAAATGCGCAACACCTCTGTAATATTTGATCAAACGACTGTGGTGCCGATCATAAAGCACACCAACGCACAAAAACAAAGCTCCAGAAACTAAACCGTGTCTCAACATTTGAAGAATACTACCTTCTAAGCCTTGTACATTTAAAGAAAATATACCAATTAAAACAACACCCATATGGCTAACCCTGGCATAAGCGATCACACGTTTAATATCTGTCTGACGAATTGCAGTAAAAGCTGCATAGATAATACCAATAGAACCGAAAGTGAAACCGAGTGGGATAAAAAAAAACGTAGCTTCAGGAAACAACGGCATGGAATATCGAAGTAAACCATATGATCCTAACTTCAAAAGAACACCAGCAAGAATTACAGATCCAGCAGTTGGAGCTTCGACATGCGCTTGTGGTAACCAAATGTGGAATGGAATCAATGGGAATTTAGAAGCAAAAGATATAAAAAAAGCTAATCAAAGTAACTTTTGAATATCAGAAGATAATCTAGAACTAATTTCATAAAGCATACAATAGTCAGTGGTACCAAAAGTTGAATACAAATATAAAATAGCTAACAATATTAAAACAGATCCAAAAAGCGTATAAATGAAAAAGAGATAAGCAGCACGGATTTTACTTTCCCTAGATCCTCAAAAACCAATAATAAGAAACATAGGAATAAGAACACTTTCAAAAAAAACATAAAATAACAAAACATCTAAAATAGAAAAAACAGCAATCAATATTGATTCTATAATCAAAAATGCAATAATGTATTCTTTTACTCTTTTTTGAATACCAGTTCAACTAGCTAATAGACACAATGGGATGAGCAAAGTGGTTAGTATAATGAAAAATAAAGAAATCCCGTCGATACCAAAAACAAAATGAATGTTGAAATCATCTAACCAATGATAAGATTCAACAAATTGAAAATCAGAAGTACAATTATCAAAAAAGATTCAAAGAAAACAGGAAAAAATTAAAGTGAAAAAAGAATATCATAAACCAACAGATTTAATACTGTCATTGCTGTTGTAATTAAAGCACAGGAGATGCAAACAACCAGCTAAAGGAATGATAATTAAAGATGTTAACAAGTGAGAAATAAACATGGTTAATTTTCAAACGTAGTTTTAGAAGTGAAAGCTAAACAAGTCAACACAGAAAATATCAAAACGAATACTAAACGCGGGTCAAATAATTGAATTCAATAAAATTCTAAACTAACAAATAAAATTAACAATGAAGTTGCTAACAACATTATGAAAGCATAATGATAAATCAAACCAGTTTGTAGCTTTGTAATTTGATATCTAATCAAATAAAATAACTGGCTAATTCCCGAAGGTCCTATCAACTCAACTAAACCCCGATCTAACTGCTTGTAGGTAACTTCATGACCAAACCTAACGAGTGGTTGATTAAATCATTCATTGTAAACTTTATCAAAAAATCACTTACGGTTCAAAAATGTATAAAAAAAACGAATGAATTGATAAGAAACCCGTTGATGAAATAAAACAACACTTAAATCAAAAGCAAAAGATCAAATTATTTGATCTTTATAAATGAAAAAAGAACAGATAGCACCAAAAACACTAAACAAGACTGGTATCAACTTAATTCAATGTGGAATGAATTCAGAATCAATCATTAAACAATGATCAGGATATACAAATAAAGCATTTCCCCAAAAAGAAGAACCTAAACCAATAAAAGCATCTCGAAAAAGCCAACCAACAAACAGTGCTCCAAAGCTTAGAATAAACAAAGGTAAAGACATAGCCAAAGGAGATTCGTGTGCTGTGTTTATAATAGGTTTGAATGAATTTGTTTCTCTTAAAAAAGTAAGGTATAACAGCCGAATTGAATAAAAAGCCGTTAAAAATGCAGCTAACCTACCCAATCAATGAGCAAAATGACCGTGTACTGTACAGCTTGCATATGCAAGTTCAAGAATCACATCTTTAGAATAAAAACCTGTTATAAAAGGAAAACCTATCAACGAAAGCGAACCAATGAATATCATAGCATACGTAAACGGCAAAATCCGAACGAGGCCACCCATTTTACGTATATCTTGCTCATCTTGCAATGCATGGATAACACTACCGGCTCTTAGAAAGAGCAAAGCTTTGAAAAATGCATGATTAGCTAAATGGAAAATACCAACAGAATAACTAGATAAACCACAAGCAAAAACCATATAACCCAATTGACTACAAGTTGAATAGGCAATCACCCGTTTCAAATCATTTTGAACAAGACCGGTTCTAGCTGCAAAAAAAGCAGTTATCGCACCAAAGCAGGTGATAACTGACAATGCAAAAGAAGCTTCTTCAAATAAAGGTGAACAACGCGCAATTAAAAAAACTCCAGCAGTGACTAAAGTAGCAGCATGAATTAAAGCTCTCACAGGCGTAGGCCCCTCTATCGCATCAGGTAACCAAGTATGTAATCCAAGTTGAGCAGACTTACCAACTGCTCCAACAAAAAGCAAAAGACAAATCAGATCTATGATGTTATCTTGTATTACTCATTGTCTAAGAAAAGAGATATTTAATGCATTACTCGAAACAGCGGAAGCTATAGAAAAAACAGTAGCATAATCTAAAGCACGAAATTCAAAATAAATTGCAAAAATGCCTAAAGCAAGACCAAAATCACCTACTCGATTAACAATTATTGCTTTAATAGCAGCTTTATTTGCCTGTAGTCGAGCAAATCAAAAATTAATCAATAAATAAGAAGATAAACCAATACCCTCCCAACCCAAAAACATTTGAAGAAAATTATCAGATGTGACTAAAACCAATATGAAAAATGTAAACAGCGATAAATATGATATAAAGCGAGCTAAATGAGGATCATGCCTTATATACTCAGTTGAATATAAATGAACAAGGCTTGAAATAGATGTCACAACTACCAGCATTACAACTGTCAATCTATCAAAAGTAAAACCTCACGCAACGACAAAAAGCTCAGATTCAATTCAAGGTATTAACTGAAAATGACAGGCACTGCCTAAAAAAGCAACTTCATAAAACAAGAAAGAATTGATCAAAAAACTCGAAATTAAACAAGTAGTTGTAATCAAAGCTACTCCAGAATTTCCAATCCAACGACCAAAAAATCCAGAACATGCCCCAAAAAAGGGTAACAAAACAGTGATTAAATACATTTTATTTTTATAAAACTCAGATTAATTGGAGTGAAAGGATTCGAACCTCTAATCATTTGTATCAAAAACAAACGCCTTACCTGATTTGGCCACACCCCTTTCTAAATGCTCGAAAATGGATTTGAACCATTGTCACAAAGATTTTCAATCTTTTGCTCTACCAAGCTGAGCTATTCGAACCAATAATATTTAGATGATAAATCACAACGCTATCTTATGTGCAAATGTGACAAATGGACTAGGATAAATAAAAAAAAAAATTAAAAAAATCAACGAAGATCCAAGCAAATATGACTTTTCTTTGTCAATAGATACCAAACTTGGATAATTTAAACACTGATCAAAATATATGATTTTAATAAAACGAAGGTAATAAAATGCAGAAAGAACAGAGGTTAAAACTCCAATGATAGCTAAGCTGTACAAAGACCTTTCAATAGCAGATAAGAAAATGACTATTTTAGCAATAAAGCCTGCTAATGGCGGGGTGCCTGCTATTGAAAATATAACAATAGCTAATGTGAAAGCTAACAAAGAGTTCGATTTACCTAATCCGTTTAATTCATTAATATAAAAAAACGACTTGTTTGTCTTTTGAGATCGTAAAGATAAAACAAAAGATCAAACACAAATGTTTGTAATCAAATAAATCGATAAATAGACTAAAACACCTTGAAGACCTTCAACAGTACCGGTTCTAAAACCCAAGAGAAGATATCCAACATGACCAATGGAACTAAAAGCTAAAAAACGTTTAAGCTTTCGCTGATATAAAGCAGAAAAAGCAGAAACAATTATAGAAACTAAAGCAGATGTCAGCAACATTGGCTGCCAAACATCAAATAGTTCAAAAAATGAAAAATATAATAAACGACCACAAAGAATGAAAATAGCAAACTTTGGTAGAATTGAAAAAAAAACTGTAACACTGCTTATTGAACCTTCGTAAACATCTGGTGATCAAGCATGAAATGGAGCAGCTGAAAGTTTAAAAAGCAAGGCTGATAAAAAGCAAATCAAACCAAGACTAACGCCTAAAGAAATTTGATTTAAACCATAAAAAAACAAAGCTATCTCTTCTAAATTGGTTGTGCCAGTAAACCCATATAACAAAGAAGATCCAAATAATAACAAACCAGAAGAAAAAGATCCAAGAATAAAATACTTTAAACCTGCCTCAGTAGAGAAAGCAGAATCACGTTTAAATGAAGCTAAAGCATATAAAGCCAAACTTTGCATTTCAATAGATAAATATAAAACAATCAAATCATGACTACTGACAAGAATGAGCATGCCCAAACAAGCAAATAACAATAAAATGATATATTCAAAAGCATTAATTTGTTCTTGCTTTATAAATGATAAGCTTATAAAAATAACAAGACAAGTGAAAATCAAAATGAAACATTTTGCAAACTGTGTCAAAGGATTACAAATTAAACTATTAGAAAATAACCTTTGATGTTCAAAAGAAGACGTAGAAACTAGAAAAAAAGTAATTAATAAAATGAAAATAGAAATTTGTCTAAAAGGCCGGCAAACGAAGATAATCCCATCCTTTGAATTTTCATTATTATAAAATGAACCAAAGACAAGCAATGAACTGATAGACAAAAATATGAAAAGTTCAGGTAATATACCTAAAAAACTCAACTCTAATATAGGTGATCATAAATGCATACTATTTTATTATTGGAATGACCTTTGCGAGAATTGAACTCGCGTTCTCACGATGAAAATGTGAAGTCCTTACCACTAGACGAAAAGGCCAAAAAAGGTTAACCACGCATAACTTGAAACAAAATAGACTTCTTCGCAAATAATAAAGCACTAGAATCTAAACAAGATTGAATATTTGAATTTAATTGATTTCTAAAAATAAAGTGAATATCTTGATTAACCTGTAATCTAGTTGATTCATTTGACTGCTGAACAAACTGACGCGAATGAGAGCTGACATTTAAGAAAAAAGAATCGTATTGATTTGAAATCAATAGTGGTTCTTTAGACAAATGAGATGAATCGTTTGAATCTAACAAAACTTTTTTAGCACGAACTTTCAAAATAGATGAAATACGTGGTATAATGTAAGATACTGTTAAAATATAAAATGAAAAAAAACAAAAAGTTAATCAAAACAACTGTGAGAAAAATGTGATTCTATCTATTTGTGGCATTTTTGTATTATTTATGAATGATTAGTCGAGTATTACACGGTAGTTTTTGAGCTACTTCCTTGAAAGCGAGCTTGGCCTCTAAGGGCCTTAGTTTCGGCTGTGAATTCACAATATTTGTTTCTTGAATTTCAAACAGAATAGTTCCCGCACTAACACGAGAAATTCAATGATCAACATTACCCTTACCCTTTCCTATACGAGTTTCGCTTGGTTTAGCTGTCACTGGCACATTTGGGAAAACACGAGTTCAAATTTTGGCTGTTTTTTTCAGATGCCGGATCAAAACACGACGGCAAGCTTCAATTTGAGCTCTGTTTAAACGTGTACTGGACAAGCATTGAATACCGAATGAACCAAAAACCAATTTGGATTTTAAATTAAATTTTTTTGTTTGTCCTTTTATTTGCTTACGGTATTTTACTTTATTTGGCTGTAGGTACATTTGGATGTTTTTTAAACATAACGAATTCAATTCAAAATAAGATTTAAATCAATTTTGAATGGAAAAAGACAACAAGAAAATACAGGTTTATTCAAAAAACAAATATACTGATCAAAAATGAATAAATGATTTGAAACATTCAACTGGTTGATTTGCTTTGTTTTTCGATGTAAGATAACATCACCCGGCTGTATTTGAAAGCCTGGTTTTGTAATCTTTACAAATTGTTTGTTTTGATTCGAGCAAATTTGAATCATTCCATGACGGATTGCTTGGCGGCTTTCAAAAATAGAATGAAAAAAACCACTTCGATAAAGAACTGTTTCTAACCGAGATTCTAAATTCAAAATTAAAAATGACTTTGGATCTTTGCTATTTAATGCATTTTTTAAAATTTGTACAAACTGTTTATCATTTATGAAACCATAGAATTTTTTGAATGCCTGCTTAGCTCGCAAACATTCAAAAAATTGACGATTCACTTTGCATTTAGTCAACCGCTTTGAATCAACTTCAATTAAAGAAACGAAAGCTGGTTGAATAAGTTTTAATTTAGATCATTTGAGTTTAACCGATTCTTGGATTTTAGATTTACGAACGTGTGCATTTGTTTGAAAATTAATTTTTCATTTTGCTTGATATCGAATTGATTTTTTTTTCATTTATCTATTTAAAAACAAGATCTTTTAATAAAAATTGACAAAATGTAATAAAAGAACCTTTTTTTTGATTGATTGGTAAAACAAGACAATTAGAACGAACCTTATAGTCGAATCCAAAACAAATTATTGGAATATTCAATTTAGAAGCTTCTATCAAAAGCACTGGATTGTCTTTCGGATTTAAAACAATGATCAACTGAGGTAAAGAAAGCTGACCACTTCTTTGCAAACTTAAAGACAAAAAGGTTTTGAAACGATCACCTTTTTTACGCTGTTGAAATAAACCTATATTAAAACGTTTTCAAAATGATGTGAGTAACAGCTTATCAAAAAATCTTAAATTTGAAAAACAGATTGTATTAATTTTAAAAAAACGAGATGCTATTTTTTGAAATGTTTTCAAGTTTGTTAGCAAACCAGGGACTCAGCTTTGAATAAGCAACGAATGAGATTTTGGAAAATCAGATTTATTTCTAATTAAATATTTAGCACTAACCTGATCATTACCAACTCAACAAACGACACCCTGGTGACGAGTAACAGCATCTAAAAGACGTTTTGCACGAATCAATTGTTGAAATCTAAAATCTAAATCATAAATAATGAATTCATTACGTTTTCCTACAAAACAATTTGGCAAGTTGATTTTTTTGAATTTCAAATTGTATTGATTATTCAATTTCATTGATTAATTTTTTTTATTCGTTTTAACAAAAACTTGTTCATTCATGTATCGGATACCTTTACCTTTGTATACTTCAGGTAAGAAAATAGATCGAATTTTCGATCTAAAAGATTTAACAATTAATTTATCTAAACCAAAGATGACTAATCTTTGATCTTTTTGTTTAGAAGGTACGTGCAAATGGACTTGATTCGGTAAATTCAATTTGATAATATGACTTTTACCAAGAAAAAGTTGAAGTTGATCTTCTAAAATTTGAAATTTGTAACCAATACCAACAACTTGCAGTTGAGTAGAATAACCAAAATGGAGCCGCTGACGTCTAACATCCCAGAATTTTAAAAAAGATTTAACATCTCAAAAAGGTAACATCTTGTTTTTAGATTCGAAAATTAATTTATGTTTATAAAATTGATTTCAGTGATCAAAATTGAAATAGAAACTATTACCGGAATGCTGATTTGGTTGATTCAATCACGACGAGACTTTACCTAGTTGATATTGATGACCCACCGAGAGGAGTTCAATGCCAACACGGCCTAAAGGTCCTTTTAAACTTAAAAAAAGTTGATTATCTAATTGAAAAAGATGAAAAGTCTTGTGATTCATTTTTAATATTTTTTTTTGAATTAGAAAACAAGTTAAGGACGGATTTGAACCGTCAATTTTAGATTTGCAATCTAATGTATTTACCAATTATACTACTTAACCAAAGTTGGAGACGATCAGATTTGAACTGACAACCTTTTGCTTGCAAAGCAAATATTCTACCAATTGAATTACGTCCCAACATCTAAAGAGACCGATAAAAACATAGGCGTTAAGACTTAAGAGATCTGAAAAAAATAGCATTTTCAACTTTACGTGAAAGTTGTTGAAAAATTAATTGACGTTTTGATTCTTGTTGAACGTTTATAGTTAAACCAATAGCAGCAATTATAGCAACAAGCAGTACAATCCCAGCTAACAAAAAATAAAGCAGATAATGCGTATATAAAGTTTGCCCAAGAGCGTGCAAATTAGTGAAATCATCAATTTTAGAACTTCAATCTAAATAATCAACACTATTTTCGAATCTCAATAATGGAATGAAATCTTGATTTAATACAACAAACCTTTCTAATAAAAAAAACATACCGATGAATGCACCAATAGGCAAGTATTGAAATAATTCATCTTCTATTTCAGACAATTTGATTTGAAGTATTATAACAACAAATAAAAAGAGAACAGCAATTGCACCAACATATACAACTAAAAAAATCATCGCTAAAAACTCAACACCTAACAAAATCAAAAGAGCGGAAGCTCTACAAAAAACAAGAATAAGAAATATCACAGAATGAATAGGATTTCGTGAATAAATCACTATTAATGCAGCAATTAAACAAATAGAACCAAACAAATAAACAAACGGTAATGAATTTAAAATGTCAGTTTGAAAAAACATTTTATTTTTACTCACCGGTTGAAAAACCGGTGTTTTTAATTTGAAAAAGTTATTTTGAAGTGATTAAATACTTTGTTTGACTAAGGTTTCAAGGATCTGACGTAACTCGATCACCACGAACTATTGTAACATATAAGATATAAAAAAAGAATAAACCACTAAAAGCTGAAAGATACCTACCGTATGATGACAACATGTTTCAACCAGAATAAGCATCTGGATAATCCGGAATTCGACGTGGTATGCCAGCTAAACCTAAAAAATGCTGTGGGAAAAAAGTCAAGTTAACACCCAAAAACGTGATAGCAAAATGGACTTGTCCTAAAATCTCTGGATAACGGTAACCCAAAATTTTTGGACTTCAATAATAGAACCCAGCAAAAATTGCAAAAACAGCACCTATCGATAAGACATAATGAAAATGAGCAACCACATAATAAGTGTCATGCATTGCAAAATCAATTCCTGCATTAGACAACATTAAACCAGTCAAACCACCAAGAGTAAACAAAAATAAAAACCCAATAGTGAACAATATTGAAGTAGTTAATATAACACTTCCAGATCACATTGTAGCAATTCATCTAAAAATTTTAATCCCAGTAGGTACCGCAATGATCATAGTAGCTGCTGTAAAGTAAGCACGAGTATCAACATCTAAACCAATAACATACATATGGTGTGCTCAAACAAGAAATCCAAGAATACCAATAGAAAGTATTGCATAAATCATACCTAATGAACCAAAAATAGGTTTTCGAGAAAAAGCAGATACAGTGTGACTAATGATACCAAAACCAGGTAAGATGATAATATAAACTTCAGGATGGCCAAAAAATCAAAAAAGATGTTCATAAAGAACAGGATCACCCCCACCAGCTGGATCAAAAAATGTAGTATTGAAATTACGATCTGTAAGTAATATAGTAATCGCACCAGCTAAAACAGGCAATGACAACAAAAGTAAAATTGCTGTAATAAAAATGGATCAAACAAACAATGGCATATTATGTATTGTAATCCCAGGTGCACGCATATTTAAAATCGTTGTAATGAAATTAGCAGCACCTAAAATTGAAGAAGCACCAGCTATATGAAGGCTGAAAATAGCAAGATCAACTGAAGGACCGGAATGAGCTTGAACAGATGCTAATGGAGGATACACAGTTCAACCCGTACCAGCGCCAGATTCTACTAATGAAGAAAATAATAAAAAAACCAAAGCTGGGGGCAATAATCAAAATCTAATATTGTTTAAACGAGGAAAAGCCATATCTGGTGATCCAATCATAATGGGAACAAATCAATTACCAAAACCACCAATCATAGTTGGCATAACAAAGAAGAAAATCATGATGAATGCATGTGCTGTAACAATCACATTATACAATTGATTATTACCGGCTAAAATCTGAATACCCGGCTGAGCTAATTCAGCTCGAATCAAAACAGACAATGTAGTACCAATAACAGCAGAAACAGCACCAAAAATGAAATAAAGATTACCAATGGATTTATGGTTTGTAGAAAACAATCAAATAGATCTTCAATTATATACTGAATTAGGCATTTTATTAATTTTTTAAAAAAGAAAACATTAATTGTAAAAAAATATTGAAATCAAAATATTCTTTTCGGGATAGTAAGATTTGAACTTACGACCTTCGATTCCCAAAACCGACATTCTACCAAACTAAACTATATCCCAAAATGCGCAAATTTAGCTTCACTCTAATGCACCAACTCGCCAAGCGTAAATAAAACCAATAACTAACTCAAAGACAAAATCAAATATTGATCATCAACCTAAAGCAGTAATTTCACTTAAACAAATAGATCAAGGAAATAAGAAAGCTGCCTCTAAATCAAACAAAATGAATAAAATAGCCACAAGATAAAAACGAATATCAAACGTTCTACGAGCATCACCAAAGGGGTCAAACCCACATTCATAAGCTGATACTTTTTCAGTATCTGGATTCTGAATAGCTAAAAGGCTAGAAGCAAATAAAATAATACAAGCAAGAATTAAACTAACAATTAGAAATCCAAAAATCGGAATATATTCACTACTAATATGTGCCATTAACTTTTTACAATTTAAAACGTATCAAAAAACTTTCAAAGTAACCCAAACCAGGAATAACTAAAATAAAAAATGCAAAATAAAAAAATGTAGCAATCTGACCAACTAAGATGAAAGGCTCTTCAACGATCTGTTGTCCAATTCAAAGTAAAATGAGAAAATCAGCAACAAACAATCAAAAGATTACTCGATAAAACGGACGAAAAGCCGAAGATTGAACTTCAGATGATTGAGTAAAAGGAATCGTGTAAAGAATTAAAATAGCTCCAAATATTGCTAAAACACCCCCCAACTTATCAGGAATCGAACGTAAAATAGCATAAAAAGGCAAAAAATATCATTCAGGCACAATATGCGGCGGAGTAACTAAAGGATTAGCTGGAATGTAGTTATCTGGGTGTCCTAAATAATTTGGAGCAAAATAAACAAAAATTGAAAAGATAAGAAAAAAAATAACTCAACCAAAAACATCCTTGACTAAAAAGTAAGGAGAAAATGGTAATTTTTCAGTAGACGTATCGATACCTAAAGGATTTCTAGATCCATCTTGATGCAACAAAGCCAAATGAACTAAAGATAATCCAGCAATCAAAAAAGGAAAGAGATAATGGAATCTAAAAAAACGATTTAAAGTAGCATTATCAACAGAAAAACCACCCCAAAGTCATAAAGTAATTTGATCTCCAACGAATGGAATTGCAGAAAATAAATTAGTAATCACTGTAGCACCTCAAAAACTCATTTGACCCCAAGGAAGCACGTATCCTATAAAACCAGTAGCTATCATAAGCAAGTAGATAGTAACACCAGATGCTCATAGATGCTGACGTGGTTTCATGTATCTGCCATAATACAAATTTCGAAAAATGTGAATATAAACAACTAAAAAAAACATACTTGCACCATTAGCGTGGCCATAACGCATCAACCAACCATAGTTAACATCACGTATGATGTGTTCAACACTAGCAAAGGCGAGATCTACATGACAAGCATAGTGTATAGCTAAAAAAATACCCGTAACAATTTGGACAATCAAACAAATACCGGCAGTTGATCCAAAACCTCAAAAGTAAGACAAGTTGGTTGGAGTTGGATAATCAACTAAATGATTATTTGCAATATCTAACGGTTGGAACTGATTTCAACGTCTTCGCATAATTATTAATTTTTTGTTTTTGATTCTAAACCAATATGATTGACGGAAACACGATCATCTCAAGATGATTCAAAATTAAACGATCGAAACTCTTGACTAAACTCAACACGCTCTATAACAACTGATTTTTTAAGATCATCATATCGAAGCTCTTGGTAACCACCTAAAGGAAAGTCTTTCCGAAACGGGTGTCCTTGAAAACCATAATCAGTCAAAATACGACGCAAATCTGGATGATTACTAAAATAAATTCCAAAAAGATCTCAAACTTCACGTTCCATTCAATTTGCACTAGAAAACAAAGATGTTACCGATTCAATTGAACTGGTCTCGTGTAAAACAGCTTTCACCCGAAGGCGAGTATTAAAATTTAAAGATAATAAACAATAAACAACTTCAAATCGATTATTTCGAAAAGGGTAATCGACACCACAAATCTCAGTTAAACATTTAAATTGACAATTTTGATTGAATTTCAAAAATTGTATAACTTCAAACAATTGATCTGGTTGAACAATCAAAGTTAATTCATTTTTTGAATTAAACCTTAAATGGATTGCAGATGGAAAATATTGAAGAAGCTGTGATCTATATAGTTGATTTAATTCAGAATGAGAAGACATGTTTTATTTTTCATATAAAACGATCTAAAGCACAATGCTTTAGATCTCAAAAAACATTAAAAAGTAAATAAAATTAAAAAAGCTATTATCAAACCAAAAAGTGCCATAGCTTCAGTTAAAGCAAAACCAAGAATTGCTAAACGGAACAATTCATTTTTCATACCCGGATTACGAGCTGTACCAATAACTAACCTACCAAAAACAGTACCAATACCAGCACCAGCACCACCAACAGCAATAGTTGCCGCACCTGCACCGATTAATTTACCTGCTTGAATAATCATATTTCTATTTATAAAAAATTAAATTCTTAATTTTATGAAACCGCTTTGTTATTCGGTTTTTTATTTTGAAAAATAAAACAAAATTTCATTGACATTGACTATAAAACGTTTGTTGCGAAAGACTGGACTTGAACCATCATCTCGGGCTTATGAGACCCGTGAGTTACCTTTACTCTATTTCGCAAATATAGGTCTTGTAAGAATTGAACTTACAGCTAACGGGCCGAAACCACTTATTTTACCAATTAAACTAAAGACCTTTTAGCCTAAACCAGATTTGAACTGGTGTCTTTATCGTTATCAACGATACACTCTAACCAACTGAGTTACTAGGCTATCTGATTAAATAATTGGAAATCGAAAACCGCGAAGCCACATTCAATTTTCAATTGAGCAATTTTTATTCATTTTGAAATGCAAATTTAAATGGTTCAAATGAGTAAACTGTATGTAGTTTTCTTTAAGCTGTGGAAAACACAACAAACTATTGAATTGAATAGACAAATTACCCTGTGTATCAAAAGTTTTAAAGTGAAAACCCTGAAATTTTGAAACATTTGGATACACACAAGCAACCAAAAAATAAAGAAATGAAAGACAAGTTTGTTGTTTTAAATGAATAAAACTGGTTATATCAAAATTTTTGCTTAATGGATTTTGATCTGCTTTAAAACGAAAATCAGGCACTTGATTAGAAATAAGAAACAAAGCTAGATTAGAATTAATCAAATTGTTCTGATTGAAAGAACGAAGACTTAATGAAATATCAGAAAGCTTAGTTATTTGAATAACATGATCATAATCGAGTTGAATAATTAAATCAAATATCACAACTTTTGAATAATGGATTTTCATATGATGCATTTACAAATTTTTAAACAGATGATGTTGATAAAATTCTAAGTTTATAAAACAACCTGTAAGAATTTTGACTAACTTTTGGAACCAGTAAATCAGAATTTGAATCTTTCGAGAAGAGAACTATTGGTGCATTAATTCGACTAGCTAAAAGATCTTTACGAGAATTCAACAAAACAACACCATTGTGTTTTTGAACTAAACGACTACCATCTGGAAAAACTAGACTTTTTCGTGTTTGTACGATTAATCCAATTTGAACTGTTCCAGCCAAAATACGAGAATTTGACTTAACACTTTGAATAGCGAGAACAACCTGATCTCCAAATGAAGCGTGTGATTTATTTTTTAAAACATTAATACACCGAGCTTCAAACGGCCCAGAGTTGTCCAAAACAGTTAAAATACTACCAATTTGAATCATTTTTTAATTTATTTTATCAAACAATTTAGGAGAAACTAATCAAAACAATATTAGTAAAATTTTAATGCAAATAAATGAAAAATATCAAATGTAATTCCCAAACAAACTTTTAAAGTAATCAACTGCAAAATATATCCTTAAAAGGCCAATCGAAACAACGTTAATGATACTTTGATGAAAATAAGTAAAAAATGTAAAACCAAACTCTCAAACAAACTTTTAAATTGATCAACTGCAAAAAATATTCTTAAAAAATTAATTGAAACAACGCC
>Ga0115006_10001535_pt1 | contig 14471 bp, 16 predicted proteins | sample ArcOceMetagenome_3_FD_88943 | JGI IMG/M metagenome (GOLD analysis project Ga0115006, IMG submission 88943) | Marine eukaryotic phytoplankton communities from Arctic Ocean - Arctic Ocean- Svalbard ARC20M Metagenome | ecosystem: Environmental > Aquatic > Marine > Oceanic | place: Arctic Ocean...
GCACTGCCCGGCCGCCGCCGCGAGACACGCCGCGAGGGCGGCGGCGAGCAGCGCGGCCCGCCAGCCGGGTGTGAGCGTGGGCATCGCGGCGCGGCCTAGCGCCGCGCACCACCGGCCGCACCGGCCGCTCTGCGCCGTCGCGTGCGCGCCTGCTCCTACGCTTATCTCACTGGAATCACAACTTCAACCACGAACGCGATTCGTGGATTCCCGCCATATTCAACGCAGAGGCCTCTATAGCTGTGCCGAACGGAAGAGTGCGCAGACCACGGGGCGGAGGATGCGCGAGAAGACGCACGCGGAGAGCGCTGAGGCGCCGGACGCGGTCCGGCTGCGGCGGCTGGTGTGGCTGGGCTCGCTGGTCATGTGCCTGCACACTGGGACGAGCTACCTCGAGGAGGTGCTCTTCAAGCGCCTCGCCTTCACCTCGGCCTTCTTCATGGTGCTCGTCATGTGCGTCATCTACGTTGGGGGCTACCTCGTGGCGCGGGCTTGGGCGAGCCGGGGCGGCAGGAACGGCGCGCGGCGCCCCTTGTTTGAGATGGGGGACAGCAGAAGCGAGCGCCTTACGATGGGAGCCCTCTGCCTGGCGTACGTCGGCTCCAATGCGCTCTCAAAGCTCTCGCTCAACTACGTGACCGTGCCAATGATGTACGTGTGTGTGTGTGTGTGTGCATGGGTGAGACAGAGCGTGCGCGCATGCGCGGCAGCAGGCTGGCGCGCGCGCTGGCGCGCGTTCCAGACACGGGAGGAGGCGGGATGGGGACAGGGCGAGCGCGCAACAGCGCGTCTAGGCTGCGCGTCCGGGCTTGTGTGAGTGACGGTGGGCATGCGCAGGATCGTCTTCAAGTCGTGCAAACTCATCGTTGTCATGGCCGGCAGCACGCTCATTGCCGGGAAAGTGTACTCGCTCTTTGAGTACTTGGTCGCCCTGAGTCTCGTGCTCGGCATGATTTCGTTTTCGTTTGCCGATATGCGTGGGGGTGTGGGCGTGTTGGACAGCGGCAACGCCATGCTGATATTTGGCATCATGGTGCTCCTGCTCGCCCTGGGCTGCGATTCGGTGCTCGGAAATTTGCAAGAGAAGGTGCAAAAGGCGCGGTTGTGCGACGAGACCTCGCTCATGTTCGTGCAGTCTGTGGTGTCCTCTCTGTTGCTCCTGGTCTTGACGTTGGCCTCGGGCGAGCTGCGGGAGGGAGTTATGCAGTGCTGGCAGGACCCGCACGTCGCCTTTGCCCTCCTCGCCTGGGCTGTCAGCAACATGGCCGGTATGCGGGGGTGCCTGCTGTATGCGGGGGTGCCTGCTGCTGCCTCGCCTCTTGCCCCGGCTCCTCCTCGTGCTGCTATCCTCTGTCCGCCTGCCTCCTGCCTGCCTCTTGCAGCTGCTCTGCTACAGGGTGTCTCCGAGGCACTAACGCAGCCGGCATGCGCGCGCGCGCGCGGCGGGGGGGGGCACAGGCATCGTGGTGATGCTGCGGGTGGTTGGTGAGTTTTCGGCGGTGACGGCGGTGGTCCTGTCATTGCTGCGCAAGGTTTTCAGTCTCTTGGTGTCATACGTGCTCTTCCCAAAGGCCTTCGCTCTGGGGCACGGCTTGGGCCTGCTGTTAGTCTTCGGCGCAGGGACGCTGCACTCATTTCGAAAGCAGATTTTTGCGATGCTGCAACTTGTCAGAAGGGAGCTTGACGAGGCCTTGCACAAGGGGGAGAGAGGCAATGCTAGTGAGATGAAGGCGAGGGGAGGTAGTATTGAGGAGGCTGGCCTTGCCGAAGATGGTAGTAGCAACGGAAGATGACGCTGGCTTGGCCCCGCATGTACACACACACACACACACACACGGAAGATGACGCTGGCTTGGCCCCGCAAGCGCTCGCGCGCTTGACCCCCCGCCCGAAACCTGACACTGTCCGGGACCTCAAAGTCTCTCTCTCTCTCTCTCTCTCTCTCTCTCTCTCTTTCTCTCTCGCTTGCTCGCTTGCTCGCTCTCGGCTTGTCCAGTTTGGGCGAGTGCGGGTCTCCCGTGCGGCGCAGGGTGTCTTTCTCCCTGGGCGGGAGGGGCAGTTCTAATCGTATTCTATGTACGCTAGCGGTGATTGATGCATGTTGTGCAAGATATTGATGCACGTTGTGCAAGATACGACCTACGCTCTGTGTTTTGTACCATAGTATTCTTTCGGGCCCGGCCGTATACGTCAGGCCCAGAGAGAGAGACAGAGACTTTGTTAGGAAACAATACCAGAATCTCAAACAGGCCCCGTTTTTGAGAAGGAACACAGTGAACTCATGAATCGTCCTGCTGTTGTGCGAATCTTCAACAAGTGCCCTTGTCAGGAGCCGGACTCTGACGGGCGGGCGGGTCCGAGAAAAAAGATTTGTCATTCCTGACCTCTTTCTCACGCACGCTCTCGCGCGCGCGTGCGTGCTGTATTTCTGCTCCTTCCATCCTCCTCCAAATAAACCTTCCTCATCCTCCTCACGGCGTTTGCTATGAAAATAAACTTTCCTCCTCCCTCCCTCCCTCCATCTCCCACCCTGACAGCCGCCTTTCCCCCATTGATGCACACGCCTCATGTTGCGGCATGATCGTCCTCCACAGATTCCACGGCGCCATCTCACCAACCAGACTGAATAGAGACTTGGCGCAGGAGCGAAAAGTGCAAGTACAACGTGAATTTCGAACAAAATGGGGGGCAAACCTGCAGGCGCTCAAAGGTTGCTAGAGGGCGTGGCAGCCCCGAGGTTCCGCCCATATGAGAGGAGGGAGACATTCCAGCCGACATCCCAGGCGCTGAGACTCCAGCCTGCATCTCACATCCGCAGGGGCTTAACACTGAAAGAACCTAGTAAACCCAGAACTTGGAGGCTGCATCTTCTCGTCCTTGGCGTGAATGGAGTGAATGAAGTTGATGGGGCCCGCCATGTTAGCGCCCACCAGACCGTATCTTTTAGATTGCTGTGTTTAAATTGCTGTGGGAGCAAGTCTGCCATGACCAATCCCTACCCAACTTTCACCTCCGCTGACCAGGTCAGCAGCGCAAATACAGGGGCTTGCAGCATGATGCGCTGCATCATGAGATGGTGCGCGTTCGTGGCATCGTTCCCGGCGACGTCTCTGCATGCGCTTCCGACGACATCATTCAATGATTATTCATCTTGTGCTGCTGGCTCCTCGTCGGGTGCGGCGGGCGAGCCGTGGCATGGCTTTCCATGTTTCGCCCGACGCACCTGTTCGCGCGCGCCGTCGGCGCAGCGCCCCTGTTGCACAGAAAGCACACCGAGCGCGGCTGCCGTTGCCAATGCTGTGTGTTTTGTGCATGTGAGAGCGCACGCACGCGTTTGTAGTACTTTGGCGTCACAACGCAAGCGCAAATACACGCAACAGGTTCACACGCACACGCACACATACACGCACGCGCGCGCACACACAGGCGAGACAAGCATGCATGCACACACGCGCACGTGCGTTCGCATGCACGCAATATCGATGATGCATGCACACATCATCGCATGCACACATCATACCAGCGAGCCAGGACCACGACACGGGCAGCCACCGCGAGCACAGCACCGCCGCACACAGTGCAAGGTTGGCCCACAGATTCTTTCGTGGTGCTGCGGTTGTTGCTGCCGCGAGCATCCTCGGGGAGAAGTATGGCCTCGTCTGGGCCAGGCGTGCGGCCCAGGGCCAGGAGTGCGTGCGTGAGATAAAACGCTGCAGCGAGCATGCACATTACAGACGTCGGTCCTGCATGCTCGCTGCAGCGTTTTATCTGCACGGCGAGCCATTCTCATGTGTGTCCCTGATCACACACAGCTTGGCACCCTGTGAGCAGACGCGAGACACGCAGTCCTTTACTGTGACTAGGTGACATAGAGCCACGCCCCCCGGTGCCCTGGACCCGCTGTGCTTTCGCGTTTCTAGCGCGGGTTCCTTAGGTTCGTGCGTGCCCTTCCGCTTCCGGCGGCGGCAGAATGTGGTGGAGGCGCTCGAAAGCAGCGCCTGCCGCTCGCAGCGTCGTGCGACGACGTGAGAAGCAGCATGCGCTACGCGTCGCAGCTGGCGCTCCGCAGCGGGCTGAAACAGACGCCAAGATAAGCAAAGGGCGGGGGGCGTGCGAAGCCCTCCCGCCCGCAATGGCAGGCAGTCGTGGTGGCACTGCCTGTCGGCTCCTTATGGTGGGCATCGCCGCTTGCCTTGCGGCCGTGGCAGGAGGTCAGGACGCGGGCACGGGGCGGCTATGTGACAAACACGCGGGCTGCAGTATTGAGCAGGGTGAGTTCTGCGCGGCAGACAAGTGCAGAACGTGGGAGGGCTTCGAATATCCGTGCGGTCATTGCCGACTGTGCAGCGCGTGCCAGTGCCACTCGGCTTCCGTCGATGGAAGATGTCCCTCGCACTGTCCATCTCCAGCACTGGAGGTGGTGCACTTGCAGGGTACCTTTGTCAACAGGGACGTGAAAGGTGACGGCTCCACGTGCCTGCAACTGTGGACATTCGAGGGAAAGTCGTATCGGCGCCACGACACAGGCCTCTCCCACAAGGAGGCCCATCGGACGACCTATTACATGCATCCGTCGCAGCACGACGCATCAGCGCAAACTCTGATGCCACCCAAGACTTCTCCCTGCAAGTTTAACAGCGAATCGGGGACATTCACCTTCGAACCGTCGTCGGCTCCTTCGGGGGCCGGACCCATGTTTCGATTCGGGCTGAAACTGTGGAAGCCACGTTTCGACTCAGAAACATCAAACATGCTGAACAGCGACAGCTACAACGTCGAGACGATTGACTGCAAGATCGCATGTCCGCACGCAATCGAATGTTTTTTTGCAGATGGAACCAGTCAAGTTCTGGCGCAGAGTGTGCCGGGGAGGGTCTTTGCGGGAACGGAACCGCCTCGATATGCCGAGATGCTAGACGGGACCCCTCACCTCGGCACCATAAACATGTTCGACACTGTCTGCAAAATTAGCATGAGGTTTGCACCTGCCGGTGATGCGAGGCTCGTGTATTTCACAGCTGACACGGGGGCTTGCGAAATAGGTCAAGCCACAGCACCCGATATGCCTGATGCCAATTGGGCGCGCGAGAATCAGGACGAATTACGCCGTGCTTTCCCTTCCGACCACGCTCTCGCCCATCAGCGTGAGCAAGGTTCTGGCAGGGCCGTACGCAGGGCTAATGAAGGTTCCGGCAAGCAGCTCAATATCAGTCACTACGACTTCAGCAATGGATCAGCGACTGAAATGGCGAGATGCATGCTTTATAACATGTCTCATTGCGCATTGCCCAACAACCACTCCGCATCGCGTTGCATCCGGTACCCCCTGCTGGGACGCATTCTCGCGAGTCTGGGCGACGGCAGTGGCTATTGGGAATATCCTCGTGAATTGTTCCAGTACGATTGCCGATGTGAAGTGGGATATCTGGACATCGGCTGTCGACAGTCAAAAAGTGCAAAGTGCGGTAGCACCAACGAGCAGCAGGCTTTGTTGCGAAACTGGCCAACCACCCACCTTCTGTATGAGGACAAGAGCTGTACGTGCGGAATTTTTTGCGTAGACATCGATGAGTGCGCCCTGAATTTGCACAACTGTCATCCTGATGCCCAGTGTACAAATACGCAAGGATCGTTCACTTGCTCGTGCAACAGAGGCTTCCACGGCCCCGGCGTGGCTTGTGTAGATGACGAAGAGTGTCTTGACGACACGCACAACTGCCACAAGCACGCGACGTGCAGCAATACGTATGGTTCATTCGAGTGCGCATGCAACCAGGGCTTGATTGGCAGCGGTTTATTGTGTGAGCATGACAGTGAAATCCTTGTCGAACGTGTGTGGTCCATAGGCCCCGATCTTGAATGGACGATAACATGGGAAATCAAGACGAGACCACATGCCATGGACCTGGTGTCAATATACAAGGGCAACCTGCTCTCCTCCCGTCTTGTGAACTTCTTTTATAACAGTGCAACTCCATGTAGCACTGCAACCAGCTGTATCACCGACAATTTTGGGAGAGGTGCGCTTTCCAACATGTCAGAAAAAGTTTCCTGCTTCACAAATTTTAGCCAAGCGTTAGTTAGATCCAAACGCGAAAGAGTTTAGACTCTAACAGTAAAAGTAAACGTTTTGACTATAACGGCTGGTGGACTTCGACGCAGGTTGTGTGATGCCGTGCCATAAATCAGGAAGCTTGGACAACGTGCAGGATTGGGTGTGGGCATCGAATCTTCTCAGAACCCCGTCTCTCGGTGAAGGCTTGTATCACGTGGTACTATTTTCGATGGACATTATGGAAATTGTAGCCACTGCCGCTATCAACGTGACAGCAGAAACTATAGAAATTAAGCCACCTGCGACCGAGGCCATTGTTCCTCCAGATTCTGGGTTTGCGATGGATGGGGGGTTAAGAGACTGTCAGGCGCTTGTCGTGGGTTCGACTTGCTGTATTGGCAGGAACTCGTCGAGCTGCGTCCAGTTGCCAGGTCCAACAGGGTTTCGTGCTGAGGAGGGCCCTGATATTCCGGAGCGGTGTGGCGATGGGAAGTTGGAGCTCGGTAGGACAGAGCCCTTTCTCATGCCCCTCAACAGTGCAGAAGAGAGAGATGGGAGAACAGAGGAGTGTGACGACGGCAATAACGTCAATGCAGATGGCTGCGATGCCTCCTGTCAGATAGAGCCAAACACAAATTGCTCGTACTACCAGAACTCCAACATGTATCGTACAGGTCCCGAACTTTGATGTTGGGCTTCTCCTTATGCACTGACAGCTTGATTACTGGCTTGTTGCTGCCGGCGTATCTGTCCACATTTCCGATCCGCTGCACTCTGTATCGCAAAAAGCTGACAACATTTTTTGGGACGAATGGATTTCAAATTCAAATCAAGCAGGTTCATCGTGGCAAATGGGGCCCAATCCCCTCAGCCCTGCATTGGCTGCTGAAAGTATTTGCACTCTCCGATACTGCGGGTATGCCTTCTGTTTTCCCACAGCGTGAAATGAGCAGCCCAGTTGGTGACGATTCCAATATAGTGACGCCGACCAAAGAAAGCACAAAATAAGCTTGCGCCTCTGTGAATACATGGTTCTTGCAGGCTACACCGCTTGATTCGTTGCGCTGACTAGAAGCTCATGTTGTGAGTCATCTGCAGAGACAAAGTGCGCAACGTCGCCGAAGAGGCGTGTGATGATGGAAATGACGACTCTGAGCTTGATGGGTGTCGAAATTGTCAGGTATTGTACATATTCTTTGTCTCAAATGTGCTGTGCGCTTATGTACGAGTGCTATTACTGTTGAACATACCAACCTATGATTCTGTTGAAAGACAGTTTGTCGACTCACCTTTTGTATCAATTGCATGCTTGTTGCTGACTTCAAAGTCTTTGTGACCTCATAAATCACCAGGTCGACATTGGATACACATGCCTGGCAGATTGTTGGCTAGACAACGACCAGCAGCAACAATGCGCTGAAACGTGCGAACCTTTTATTGTAATGAATGTCTCAGGTGAGTTGTGATTTTCTTAGGACATTTAAAAAAAGTCTTTTCTGCGCTAATTTTCCTTTTGGCCTGGGTGCACCACGTCGACAGGCAGCTTGTGGATGATCTGATCATGCGCGTTCCGTCATTTTGTCCCCTCACTGCTCAATAGCTCGCTGACTACTGAGCACACGATTCCAACAGGCAACCCGTTCCTTGATGCATCACAGTGTCCTGAATGTGATGCTGTGGGCGGCACATGTGTCTACTACCAATATGAGTACCAGTGCCTGTGCGCGAAAGGATTTGTGCAAAGCATCGATTATGAAAGTGGCGTAATAATCAACGAATTAACGATTCCCAGTCCTGACACATTGCACAAATGTGCGGATATCGACGAATGTAGGTATGGCTTGTCAGTACTTGATGTGGACATCAGCAGACTGTGTGCTCTCAGAGTACGCGTATTCCGACTGACATGGCTTTTTTTTCAGACTATTCGCAAACCCCAGAATTTTCGACCTTGCGACAATGGAGTCGTGCCACAAATCTGCTCTCTGCACCAATGTTGAAGGAGGGTACTTGTGTGAATGCCCATTGAGCGCCAATGGCGAGCTAGTGTTCACAGGCACAGGCTACCAGAATGATCCTTGCGTGGAAATTAATGGATGCGCAGAGGTTTCCAACCAATCCAAGCCCTGTCACGAATCCGCGGTCTGCATCGACAAGCAAGAGGGATTCGAGTGCGCGTGTCTGAACGGTTTCAAAGGCGCAGGGACCCCTGAGGAAGGGTGCACGGACGTCAATGAATGTGTAGAAGGTGCGCGTATCAACAAAGACAAACAAATGTTTGTCGTGCGTCATGTGTTCTGTACTGTGTGCTGCGTGGTGCACGCTGCGTCGGCGTCTGATTTGCATGCTGTGTTGTATAGTGTGTGTGTGTATTCGAGATCGTGACTAGGAATCGAATTTCTTTCTCAAGGAACGCATACCTGCTCGATGAGCCAAGAGTGTTACAACTACGTTCCGGGACATTACTGCGGCTGCCAAGGAGCCTTGATACCTTATAAGGGAAATTGCTTCCCTTATTTGTGGTATCAAGACAATAAGGCATTTTTGAATAGGATGCGCTGGTATGGACCGAACCGCGTGCACGGTCTGGTAAGACTCATGGACATACCATATGTCTCTGAGTTTTCTTCAACTGGATTCGGCTGGTGGCTTTTCCTGGACGGGATGTCGTTACAAGTTCATCAGATGCTGTACAGCTTAGGGACTCTGGCCCCGCCTGAAGGTGAGCTAGAGGACTGGGATCCCCTGCGTTGTGGTACGCGTAGCCGTACAGTCACAGCTGACAAGTTGAATGGGACGCTAGCACACTATGAGTTCATGTCGGAGCTTGACTTTGTAGTCGACTTTGTGGTGACTCCACCGAGTTTGAGTCCCGATAGCACGGAGCTTGTGTATATCAGGTGGCATTTCCTCCGTCTGCTTCCAGGTGAGAGCCTCCGCATATGTCGAGATAAATGCGAGACTCTTGTAGCGGGTCAGGATGGCGTGGAGCGGCTTACAGCGAATGTCACAAGCATCAAACCGCCCTTCAAAATTAGCCTTTTGCAAAAGGGCCTGCAAATGCCGGGCTACGATTACTCGCAATGTGGCGATCTATCTTCTTGGGTTGGATCCATATTTTTCCCTCTTGCAGCCCGCTCTTGCTCATCCATTACGGCTGAGCTCGCCAAGGACAGCTGTGTGCATGAAAACGCAGATGAGGCTGGCGTGTCCGCAGTCGAAGCCTGCTGCATCTGCGGTGGGGGTTCCAGTGAGCACACTCGTGCAACCCGCGAAATCAAGGTCCCGAACAATTATGCAAAACGTCGCTACAAGTTGCTCGCATCGTATTACGTCACATCCGCTTCTCGAAATTCTACACACGCAGAGGCGTTTTGGGCGGAACAAGAGCGAGCACTAAGAGTTGATGAGCAGCATATGAATACATCAGATGCTCGGGCTCTCAGGAATCGCTTGAAGATATATAACGGGGCCAGCGGTTTGCTGAAAAGTCCTGTGTGCTTACAGAATCAAAAGATTACGGATCCAGGCTCGCCGATCACGATCGAAAAGGGGACATATAAATCAGTAGTAGATGGTGCCTGGCAAGGCACATGTAGTCCAAAGGTACCGATGTCAACCGTTCGCTGCAATGTGCACCTCATTGCTCATATGGGCTGGTTTGAGTGGCGCATTGATGGCTGTTTTGGGTTCGGGGTCGATCGCCTGGCGACTGGCCGCTTCGAAGTGCTGCCTGATATCAAACCAAACATGGACAAATTTGGGTTCCAGAACGGCTTTGTACGACGCATAGAATTGTTTTATTCTACGGGCATGCCCATCTCGCCCACCCGAATGATTCGTGGCGCCATTACGTGGATTTCAGGTTCGGGAGAGATTGGAGATGAAATGACGTTTGTTGTCAACCAGCCGGACGATGCTTTCTATCCGGGCGATTTTGGTGATGCTAAACAGCAAATATTTCCTTGCCAGGTGTCCGAACTACGTCGGATACACAAGGCAGACTACGCAGTACCATCACCGGAAGCGGCGGCTGCAGAAGGTCTGCTTTTCGTAAATTCCATCAATCTGTACAACAAGTGCAACCAGTCGATCGAATCCTTGATAAACACATTCAGTGGAGAAAATATCAAGTGCAGCGGTGTGCTCGAAGGCCTGATAGGAATGAGGCTGCCACTTAGCGGGCTTTCACCGCAGAAGGTTTTGCAGATTGAGCAGGCGTGCTACGATGATGAATGCTTTCCCATCTTCAATTCCACATTGTATGAAGTGATTGAAATTTGCGGCAGTGCACGAGCTGCATTCTTTGATATGGTTCGGCCTGATGATCCACGCTTTGCTGACTTGGACTCATTTTTCTCGGCGCGACTGACTTTTCTGGCTGAAACTCGAGTGAGAGTCGAATCGACGTGTACATCAAATTATCTGAAAAAGTCTTGTCGTAGCGTGATGGACATTATCCAGCATCCTGCAGTTGCCACGTGCGCAGTAGACGACACTAATACCCCAACAGCCAGTATTTCTATCGCTGGTGCTGCTACATTTGCCTTTGACTTGGCGCGGTCAGCTCGCACAGGGCTAAGCCAATGTTCTGGAGGCTGCACTCAAATGCTGCATGCTATTCTGAGGGACACACATTGCTGTGCTGCGTCATTTTATGAGGCACAGTCGCTGTACTTGCATCTCCTTGCACCTGGCAAAAACGTTGTAGAACTTGATGTGCGCGCTTACCGATGCCTTTATGAAAAGGATTTTGACTGCGCAAATTCGGCCAGAGAGACAATTATCTTGAACCAAAGGTACATTCCGTCACCAACATTGGTCGAATATCCATTGAGGGTAGCACTCAATGAAAGGTGCGCTATGCAAAAAGGTCAAAGCGTCAAATGTGCTTTTGAATTGTGTGCTCAAGAGAAGATCAAGCTTCAGTTTCCGGAGCTTCCATGGCCAAAGCCATGTTGTATTGGTCATAAATGTTTTAATGGCGGGTTTCTGGCGTTCTCAGGAAGGTGCTTTTGCGAATGTCCGCCACCATACGTATCTGCAGACTGCAGCAAGATGTCGCCGCATGTTTCTGCAGCCTTGATTTTTCCAAGTGCGCAGTTTTCTCGGTTCAATGAGGAAACATTCATCAGCATCGTGTCGAAAGGGTTAACTGTCGCACAATCTGACATCGAGCCGGCGTTCGCAAACGTGATGCCAAGCAGTAGGCGGGAAGGATCTGGGCTGGAGGTTGGCTTCCGAGTCATGTCGAGTAACAAAAGAGAACTGTTGCGTGTGATCGAGATTCTGCTCGGAGGCGTAGACCAGCTAAGCGAGACGTTTGAGGTAGAAGGCCTTGGCGCAGTGTCCGGATTTTCAAGGGGCCCTGAACTCATTGGTAGTGAGGGTTTGGAGGACACGAGCGTTGCAAATAGTATTCCAGTCGTTGACGACAATGATGTACTATCTTCAGCTCCTTCATCTGGATTCAGTCTATGGACTGTCCTAATGATCATTGCCGTGATTTTTGTCGTATTCGTTGGTGGTTGTTGTTTTGCCTATACGTGAGTCAATTTGACTTCGTTGCAACTCATGATGTCATGCACTGCTTGCGTGAAATACTTTTGCTATACTGGATGCTTTCTAATCTTGTTTTACTGTTTGGTATATGTGACCAGGATATTTTTCCGAGCAAAGCCAGGTAGAGCGAAGCCGTTCGAACTTCCATTCATGAGGAACCTTCGTCTCTTGACCAAACCCAACGACTCCGCTGAATTTCATGTCCATCGGCACAACAGGTTCCCAATTCTCACGTCTGAAGTACATATTCTTGTTTTTGGTCCACATATCTGATAAGAACTTGTCTCCCCAGGCAATTTGACACGACATTCTCGCGTACCTCCCTTGGCATGAATCCGTCTCCTTTGGAGTCTAACCACAATGCGGGTAATGATGAGCGCACTGCCAAGACAGTCAAGGCGTCCGAGAGACGAAAGGTTTCAGTGATTAACCACAACGCCTTCGATGTTCCAGAAAAGATCGTTGTGCAAAAAGGGACAAGCAGAAAATCCAGAGAACTTCAGCTCCACAAGCAAGAAGATGAGGAACTCAGAGAGATGGACGCGCGCCACCTCCCAGATGCGTCTGGTGGAAGTGACGAGATGATTGAGACTGAGGTACGCAGAAAGACGGACGTGCCAGTACTCAATCTTCCAGCTGCTGTTGTTCACAGGGATGAAGTCAACGACGTTGTGAGGAAGCAATTGATTTTGCAAAAATTGTCACTGAAGAATAGGTTGCGCGCAATGCCAACGCTTACTGGTGAAGCCGTTTCGCAAGAAAGTGACGTGCACAATGGGCATATCGCTGCGTCTGGAGTGGCAATCAGTAGCAAACCTTCAGCCAGCAAACTTTTCATGCCAACAGGTCGAAAATATGTAATATCATGTGACCAGAATGCGGTAATCCTTGCGGCTGAAAGCCTGCCAACACGAGAGTGACATGTGCGAGTGGCTACAGGAGGCGCAGCGTCGAACGGATCGCAACATACTTCGCGTGTTCATCTTCATCTTCCCGAATCTGAACCTTCCCAGGTTTCTCTCCCGCTGCCTCTTTGCGTGCTATGCCTTTTGCGCATGCTACGCATGCACAACACCTAAGCACATGCAGGCTGAAGGCTGCAGGCAAGTATTTATCTATCTGTTTACGTGTGTATGTATTTAGGCGTGCGCATCTACACATGCATGCATGCATACGTGCGTGTACGTATGTATGTGTGCATGAATGAATGAACGAATTAATGAATGGATTGTTCGATGCATGGGTTGGCGGATGTACCATTACACGTGTAGGTGTGTGCATAGGTGACGTCATGCGAGTGTGTGCGCGCACGCATAATGCATTATGTGTGACAGAGGGGTGCAAGAACTGAATCCGATGAACTACTCGTCGGAAGGCTATTGTCACACACGCGACCAGCTCGTCCTACTTCTTCTGGGGTCCTTTAAAAATCCCTGACTAAAACCCTAATTCTCAACTGCTATCATCGCTAGCACTCTGCTTTAGCCCTCCCTGCTCGACAGCCATCAGGTCCCTTCTTGCTGCGTGCATTCTGGAACTTACGGTACACCTCTACAGGTGCACGAGAGCTTATGTCTTACACACAGTGATACCGAAAGCTTCAAGCCTTCATTTAGTCAAGGTCTGTGTGATTTCATGTGTCTGCATGCAGCAATGCATTACCTGTAGTTTTCGTGCTCAAATTTGAGCAGGTGTGCGATGCCTTCCAGCGTAAGCAATGGGATATGCGCATGTTGTGCAGCCTTCTAGCGCCTGATACCGCATATCATTCATCTCTTCACGTGTCCTCCTCAACTCACCGCCCCTGCCCATTGCCCTCTTTCTATCCCCCCATGGACAGATACGTTGCCGAGGGATGTCGAGATTGGCGAGGGACGTTCCCCGCGGGCTGCACGTGAGACGCGGTCCGGCAAGGACGATAGAGCAGGCAGGGACGGCGGTGGCGGCAGGGGCGGCGTGAGGAACGGGAGGTTGGGCTCAGCGCCGGGCCGCATTGGCAGCAGCGGACATGTGATAAGCGCGACTATAGGGCTTCTAGGGGACGTTCCAAGGGAAGGCCAGAGTGCGGGGTGGGCGGCGACAAACCGCATCGACAGTGATCACACCTCAGTCATGTTTGATGCTGTCCAAAAGCGCAGAATAATGTTTTGAGCAGGAGTGAAGGGCAAAGGAGAAGGGCGGGGAGGAAGAGGAGAGTTGCAGAGAGAGGGTCGGAGGTGAGTGCATGCCGTTCATGGTGAGCTTTGTTGGTTGAGGACGGAGGAAAAAGCAGGAAGCACAAAAGACGGCTAGCTTCATGTGTTGCTGCAGGATAAACGTTCATGCACCACTAAAGCGAGCCAGAGGCTTGTCTGTCCCCCTCCTTGTTGGCTTTGGGTCTTTCCCCCTCCGTTTTAGGCTCCTGGTCTGTTTCGCTCCTGTGCATATGCAAGAGGCAGACTGAAGCCCGCACACAAGTTGAGCGCAAGAGCACTCGTGCTCTCAGGATGGAAATTGACGCACCCAACCTTTGCTGAACGCAAATTCAATCGCCGCCTGTCGGTGCATGAGTTCGTGATTGATCGAGCGCGAAACAAGGTTGAGACGGGTGGATGGGGAGGTGGGAGGGAAGGAGGGAGGGAGCGGGGGGGGGGGCAGGCGTTAGTGGTGGGGCCGCACGTCACAGGAAAGGTAGGCTACTTCTATGGCAAAGGAGACCTACTTCTATGGCAAAAGAGACCTACTTCTATGGAAAAAGAGACCTAGCAAAGCACGAGGGCACACAGACACAGACACAGACACAGACACAGACACAGACACAGACACAGACACAGACACAGACACAGACACAGACACAGACACAGACACAGACACA